>JGI24721J26819_10000782_pt1 | contig 35418 bp, 30 predicted proteins | sample YelNatPaOPGAMG01_FD_26819 | JGI IMG/M metagenome (IMG submission 26819) | reverse complement strand
CAAGTTTTGGGGTGTCCTTTGGGGTTCTGAAAAGGTTTGAGCAGCAGCACCAGGTGAGTTCATCCAAAACTTTTCACGTGCTGCTGCTCAAAGTTTCGGAGGGCTATTTTACAGATCCAAAAACTTGGACAACTCGTTGGCATAATGACGTGGCACTAGATCCATAAATCTCTTACACGTCACTTTGACATCGAATTGTCCAAGTTTTGGGGTGTCCCTTCGACCCCTGAAACGGTTTGAGCAGCAGCACCAGGTGATGTTCAACCAAAACTAATCACGTGCTGCTGCTCAAAAGTTTTGGAGAGCTATTTTACAGATCAAAAAACTTGGACAATTCGTTGGCATAGATATTTAAAACTGAAATCTTTTTTTAAAGTTGGGCTATTTATAGCTTTTCGCCATAGGGCTATTATTAGCAGACTATGTGCGTCATAGACCTGAAAAAACCTTATAAGCAGAAGGTCCCATAGGGGAAACAGAGAGACATAAACCTACGAATAGATATCGGAAGGGAGCCACTGCGCACTAAATTCATTAATCTTTTTTCTTCTTTCAAAGAGAAAGGTCCAGTATACACACCCAAATGGCAGAGTCAACGACATCAGCAGCAGCAGCAGCCCCCCAGAAGGAGGAGTCGGACGCCAACACCAGCATCTACCTCGTTGCTAGCGACGGTGCGTCCGAGGTCAAGTTCACCAAGGCCGAGTACTCGCAGTCCGTGACCATCAAGAACATGCTGGAGGACATTCTGATCACGGCGGAAGGCGGCAGCGACGATAAGAACATTCCGAGAGTCCCTGTCCCCACCGTCAACATCGACGTGCTGGAGAGGGTGCACACATTCTGCAGCCAGGTCGTGGCAGGGAATGTGGACGATGCCTGGAAGAAGGAGTTCTTCAACGTTCCGGTCCCGACCCTGCTGAACATCATGAAGGCATCGGACTACCTGGACATCGTGAACCTGACGGACTCTGCCGCAACAGCGATCGCCATGCTGATCCACGGGCGCACCCCGGACGAGATCCGCAAGATCTTCGGCATCAAGTGCGACTTTACCGAGGAGGAGAAGGCCAAGCTGGCAAAGGAGATGGAATGGTGCGACGCTGCCATGGACGAAAAGTAGTGCTGGGAGGTGAAATTTCTCGCGCCAAGCAAGATATTAAAAATTTGACAGCTTCGCCGTTAGCAGAAGGCCCTGGTTGTTTGGTCGGAGAGGTGAAATCTCTGGAAATCTGTTTCAGAAACTTAACTCAGTCTTTTGCAGTAAGCAAGAAAACCTAAAAAATGCCGAGGGAGCACCGCAGTCTTTCATTCTCGTCCGATGACGACGACTCGGAGGGGTCGCCATTCAGCTCCCGGTCGTCCAGCAGGTCGCCTTCGCCCGTGAGCAGGGGCCGGAGCCACACCTCTGCCGTTGGCAAGTTTCTTGATGCCATTGCCGATCACGAGAGCCCCAGGTACAAGCCGTCGCCCATGATCAGGAAGCCCAAGAAGCAGCAGCAGGAGCGCCGCCACTACTCCCCCAGCGTCTCCAAGTTCGGTGTCGACAAGGGCAGGAAGGCGGCCGGCCAGCAGAAGATCGCCGCCCTCAAGGATGCCCGCAAGAAGCAGAAGAGCAGCGAGTTCATTCTCCGCAAGACTGGCTTCGGCCGCCTCGTCCGCACGATCGCTGCCCAGCACAAGGTGGATGTCAGGTTCCACGGCGATGCCATGACAGACCTGCAGCTGGCCACCGAGCAGTACATGCGCTCGATGTGCTCCAACGCCTTCTTGGCTGCCTCCCACGCCAAGCGCGAGAGCATCTCCGCCGCCGATCTCTGGCTTGCCAACAACATGTGCATCAGCGTCCACGGTGGAGAGGCCCTCAAGCACGACAGCGATGAGGGCGCTGTCGCTGGCATCACCAACGACGACATGCTGGATCTCGGGGCCTCCAACCTCCGCCGCATCGCCACCAGCGGCACCTCCTGCAACCGCGTCTCGGCCGACTACTACGACATGGCCCGCAAGGTCATCACCAGGTTCCTCGACCGCGTGCTGAACGATGCCATCATCATGGCCGAGTACTCCCGTCGCAAGACCATCACCGCCGAGGACATCAAGGAGGCCCTGAAGAAGCAGGGATACGGATTCTACTGAAGAATGAACAACTTCATCCTCCCTCCACCAGCCGGAGAAATAGACAGAATGGGGAAAACGAATTGTTTATTTCTACCTGCGCGCGTGCATTCTCTCGCCGCAATCATCGCCATCATCCCTCCTGGGCCTCATCCTGCGCCTCTCAGCAACGCCAGCATCGATCGCCTCCCTGCGTGCAGCGATCGAGTAGGAGTACATGGCGTCGTTGATCCTGGAGTTGGATGCCTTAATGCGATCAGCGAACTCTTTCTCCGCGCTCGCATCATCTCGGACTTGGTCCTCCCTGTCTCTGATGAGGATGAGTTTCAGGATGATGTCCCGCTCGGCCTCCTCGACCTCCTTGGCCACCATCCCCCAGTCAACCTGAACTTTAGCAGCAGTGCGGACCATTGCTTCTTAGAGTTTTTATGGTTGTTCGGTAATGAATTCGATTTCCAAGCGATATCTTATTGATTTTTTTACCACTTGGTGCGATTACTGCATGTATATGCAGGGAACGATGTCATCAGGCAATTCAGGCTTGCTGCTGCTGCTACCTCCCGAACTCGCGGTAGGGGCAGAATCAGCACCGTCCTCGGCTGTCTGGACCTTGAATTCGGGGAGTCGGGGCAGGTTGTCGAGCTCAGAGAGGAATTCGAGAGCCTTCTGTCTCCTGGGAGTCTTGCCGCGTCCGCGACCAGACCTCCTGGAGAATATGCCCCCCTTCTTCTGCGGCTTCTCCTCTTCAGCGGAATCTGCGGCAACGGCGCCCAGAATATCGGCGAGAATGGAGCCCCCGCCATCCTTCATGGCCGCCTGCTGCCTGAGCTGCTCGTTCTCCAACCTGAGGGCGTTGTTCTCCTGGACCAGATCGATGTTGCGGGTCTTGAACATCGCAAGGAGGAACTCGAGACGCTTGCTCATGTCTTCCGACTTCGCTTTCGGGGTGGGATCCTGCATCGGAGGCAGTGTCGGCTCCTCCACCGTTTGTGACATGGTCGGAAGCGGTAGGGGAAGGGGAAGAACAGCAGCTCCTCCTGCTCCCTGCAGGGGACCAGCGGCGATGATCTCCTCGAGCGTCTTCTCATCATCTGCCGGCGCTCCAAAGAGCGGCTCGGGTGCCTTTGCTCCGTCTTCCATTTTCGGGTGCTATCAAGTTGGTCACGCTGACTACTGCTATTATTCTTCAATGTGTTATTTTTCTTTGGTCGCTGCTGCTGCTGCTGTTTGATGTTTGGGCGGTGCGCATGTGCGAAAAATTTGTCCATTCTTCATTTCATGGCAAGCTCGGCCGCGTGAGCCCAGCAGTCATCCGGCTTGGCCTCGGCCACTTTCATGGTGCTCTTAAAGAGGTCAACCATCTCGGGAGCGACAGGCTTGGGCTGAGCAGGAGGTACGAGAGAAGCGGGAGGCACAGAAGCAGTGGCCGCGGCCTCCTCCTTCTTCTTCTTGTTCTTGGCATCGCTCGCGATCTTCTGCTCAAAGTACGAGAGAGACGCAGCCTGCATTTCCTTGCGGGTGAACTTGCGCCGGGGCCTGCTGGGCCTGGTGTCCTGCGAGACCTGCTCGAGCTCCTTGAGGATGGTGTTGCGGGTCTTGATCTCCCCCATGCGAGCCTCGACAGTCTTCTCCGCCGAACTCTTCTGCTCGGCCGGCGTGTCGCCCACCTTGGGGGCCGATGGCATCTCGTCGTCCGGGAGCGTGTCCAGGTTGACCATGCGTCTCATGAAAATGTTGGACTTGGCAACCTCCGGGTCATCCTCCAGCAGGACGATCTCCCCCGCTTCTTTCTCCAGCGCGTCGATCATGTCAAGCATGAGGCCCACGTAGCTCTTGGAGTAGCCGAACATGTTGGTCTTGCCTCCGGTGGAGGTGTTCACCCACTTGGCCGCATTGTCGATCCCGGGACTCTTGCAGAATGTCTCGTAGACGATCTTGGAAGGCGTGATCAGGATGGCCTGCAGACCCTCGAGCTCTGGGGCCGTCACAACAATCTCCAGCCCCATCGTGAGCGCGTAGATGGCGCATCTCACGCGGGAGGGGTTCGTCAGGGGGAACCCCTTGGTGATGGACAGGTTCTCGTGCGGCGGCGAGAACTTGGCCCAGCAGATGCCGTAGCTCTTGCCGTTCTTGATGTCGATCCGCCAGCCTGTCGTGACCGAGACAAAGTTGTCGCGTACCTCCTGCGTTGCCATCTTGCTGGGCTTGCTTTACTCACGGATGTGAATAGGAAATGATGTTCGCGGTTGGGTTGAAAGCAAATATCGCATCGTAAATAGAAATCCCAGTCTGCGGGGGGGTGACGTGGTACATTCAAAAACCAGCAAGAAGCGAATGGAAAACTCACCGCTGCTGCAGTCTCTGGACGGTTCGACCTTTGAAATGGTCATGCTTGACATGCTTGACGATACAGACAAAGCGCGTCTGATGCAGACATGCAGGTATATGCGCGACTACTTTCGCAGTTACGCAAGGGGAACTGGCGCCAGGCCTTATGTGAGAGACCAATTACTCGGTAGAAGTGTCCTCGGACTCGTGAGGGATGGTCATTTTCTGCATCTCAGTTGCAATCCCGAATTCTACACACCATCCGTACTGATCGATGTATTGGGCAACAGCCGCTGCGATTCAATTTCCAATTGGCGTGTGTACCGTATTATGTCGCTTGGCTGCAGCTTGGAAAAACTATTCGAGGACCCATGGACTCATGCTGCCAACTGCTTGAAACACGCCAGCTGCAACAAGTGCCACCTGACAATGGCCGAAATCGATGCAATGTGCACGCGCGACAGAATTGTGGCAGTTACTTATGGATGTCGTAGCTTCAGAGACACGGATAAACCTTGCGCTTGCGTTCAAGTCTTCATGGCAGGAAAGATTGGACTTTGCGCATCTGATCGCAACCTAATCGCAACTAATGATTGGCTGATACACCTTTTTTTCACTTTGGCCAAGTATAGCATGAGGCATGGCATGTGTGCGATCGCCGAGCGAGCCGTACAGTACATGGAAGATGCGGTTTTTGATGAAGACCACCCGATCTATTCTGTCGAAGCATATCTGCGTGATTATTGCATGCGATGCAACTTTCAATGGACCAAGCGTGTATCCAAGCTTGTGGCCTGCGCTGAAATGAATGACCGAGTCTGCTGTCTCGTTCCGCGTTTGCTACGGCTCATTGGAACCTTAAGCGCCAATGCAACTTTCAATGTGATTTCAAGCTTCGACGGATTTGATCCCGTCGATAGGCTGATTGCTGCTGGTGCCGATATGGATCGGGTCACGAAGGTCATGGTGGCTTCAAAGCATCTCTTTCGGTTTATTCTTGCAGGATCACTGTTTACGTACGACAATTACATGCAACTGATAGACTATTTACGCGGCGCTGGTGCGCTTACCCTAGCCGTCAGAAACATGACAACGCGATTGTATTGTGTATTCGACAGAAGTACGCACACCGATGTTGTAGATAAATGCCTAAGAGAATTACTGCCATTATTGTTGCACTCTCCTGGCGGGACTACGAAAATTATTCACGACACATTACGAAGAGATGCTCCTAATGTTCTGGCAGTTATCCTAGAAACGGCATGGCGAATGAAAAGGTCTGGTGAATTAGACGAATTCGTCCGGACTGCAGTGCTGAAGAATTCTGCGGTTGGCATAACAAACGCCTCTCCCAGGACCATTGATGTGTTCAATGCGTTCTTGGCCAAAATAGGACAAACCACAACTGTTTGCGAGCATACATGCAAGTACCCAATCTGCATGACTGTGAAGAACGCAGAGTTCACTCGAAGAATAACTCCGTGGAATCTTGTTTGGCTTGATGCTATCTACCTGGAGGATGCAAGAATACTCGAATTGTTGCTCAATGATGATCGCATAGTACTTGGCGACAGTTCGATTGAAGAATCGCAGACCGAGAGTTTATTCATGACGATCATGGACACTGCCGAAGACATCAAAACCAAGCTCCACAGACCAGATCTGGCAGAGAAAATGATGAGACGCTATGCCAAAATCAGAGACATGTCGGCCAATTAATGATACTCTCTCGGTTGTAAACAAAAACACGTTGCCGTTGTTGTTATTGAAAAATAGGGGAGGTCATACAGTGATTAAAGTAAAAAGATGGACCAGGAGCTTGCGCGCATCAATCGCAACTTCGCCCGGATGTACGGGCTGCCTGAGGGATTCATTGCCTTCGATCGCATGAAACTGCACGAGAATCAGCATTCGGATATGGGCGTGCGCTACTGGGTGCATGTTCCGGCAGAGGTTTCAAGTTGGGAGAGCGATCTCAAGAAGGAGAAGCACTTCCCCGATGGTTTCAACAACGTAGTCTGCGTCAGCGGTGACATGGTCTACCTCACCTACAGAACGTGTGCTTCGGGAATGTCACCATGACACCTGAACCGAAACCGGTCAATAAAATAGACTCTGTACAATCAACCGCTAAATTAGGAAAAAGGAAAATGCCGAACAAGGCTATGGTCTACACGACTTCTGCCGTTGCCATCGTGAGTCTGGCAGCAGCGATCTCTGCATCTGTTGCGGCTTCCAAGTCCAGGAAGCAGCCCGCTTACCCAGCGAGCGTAGTGTCTGCCGTGTGCTCTGGTGCCATCACGATCGGCATGGTGGCCGTGCTGTTCTCCACCAGGAAGCAGTGAGAGTGGACCCGGTAACAGCCCATCTTCCGCAGAAAGAAAAGCACAATACCAAACCATTTATGACGCTCATGTGCCTCCCTGTTGAAAAATGCTACGTTGCTGCCGATGCGTCTCTCTCTCTCTCTCTCTCCTCCTTCGCGCACTGGACGAAAAAAATGTCGCGGATGGGTACAACTCTCCAAGACAGGAGTAAAGTCGGTGTGGTTTTCAAAAACCTCCCCTACCTTCTATCCTTGACAAATGTCGGTCGGTGCTCAGGCTCAGCTCGCTTGCCGTGGTCTCCAGGACACGTACCTCATGTCCCCCAACGACATGACCTTCTGGAAGACCACCTACCCTCGCCACACCAACTTCGCCGTCGCCGAGGTTGAGATCCCGTTCAACAACACCGCCGGAATGGGCCGCCAGAAGATCCAGGCCAAGATCAGCCGCAGCGGCGATCTGCTCTACTCGATGTATCTCTACGTCGAGCTCCCGCAGGTCACCTACACCGATGCGACCTCCACTGGCACCATCCTGCAGCTGCCCGGAACGACCACCCCGAACTGGGGCTGCTACGTCGATGCTGTCGGCAACGCCCTCATCCAGCAGATCACCTGCAACATCGGTGCGCACGACATGGATGACCAGTACGGTGAGACCCAGGAGATCTGGGAGGCCGTTGCCGCCCCGTCCGATCGCCTGCTCTCCGAGATGACCGGTCGCTACGACAGCGTCGAGGAGCGCATCCAGGCGGCCATGGCGCCCCAGATCCTGTACGTCCCTACCCGTTTCTGGTTCAACCGCTTCACGGAGCAGGCCCTCCCGATGGTCGCCCTCTACTGGCACGACGTCGAGATCACGCTGCAGACCGCCCCTGCCTCGGCGCTGACCGTCACCTCGGCCACCACCTCCCACATCACCATGCCCACCGATGTGAACGAGATGCACTTCCTCTGCAACTTCGTGTACCTGGACCGCCCGGAGCGTGCGGCCTTCGCCAACGCGAAGAGCGAGTACATCATCGACCAGTGGCAGTTCCTGGGCGCTGAGGCCGTCCGCGCGGGCACCGCTCAGGCCAACCACTCGATCCGCTACAACCACCCCTGCATGGAGATCCTGTGGGTCTGCCAGCGTGATGCAGCCGTGACACCGAGTTCCACTACGGGTGACGGCGGCCAGTTCGACTGGTCGGGTGTTCCCATCTACCCCCAGGGCCAGACTACGCTGAACGTTGGGCGCGTCAGCTACGACCCGTTCCTGACGGCCCAGATCTTCATCAACAACCACCAGCGCACCATCGAGCACCCTGCGGTCTACTACCGCCTGGTGCAGGCCTACCAGAGCCACTCTCGCCTGCCGTTCGATGACCGCTGGGTCTACAGCTACGCCTTCGGTCTGAAGCCCGAGGAGCTCCTGCACAACGGCTCCGTCAACATGTCCCGCATGGACAACGCCCAGCTCCGCGTGACCTACCCGCCTGTTGTCCAGGGCGCCCTGAACCAGGCCTGGGACGGCCAGATCCGCATCTACGCTCGCAACAAGAACGTGATGAAGGTCACCGTTGGCATGGCTGGACTGAAGTTCGCCGCTTAAACGATGTCTCTTTGCACGCGCGGATGAGGGAGAACTCTGTTCCTCCTTTGCCCTAGCTCTTTTGGATCACTGAGAGGACGGTATGAGATTTATGTATCATCTCGGAGCGGGAGAGTTGTGTTGAAAGAAAGAATGATCGATCAATACAGTCTTAATCTTGCTCCACTGCAGAGTGTTGTTTCCTTTCTCTCTCTTGCCAACAGATTCGTTTTCGAAATATCTCTGCCAGCAAGCTGTCCAAGTTTTGGAGTCTATAAATAGNCNNTCTCAAACTTTGAGCAGCAGCACGTGAATAGTTTTGGTTTGACTTCACCTGGTGCTGCTGCTCAAACCGTTTCAGGGGTCGAAGGGACACTCCAAAACTTGGACAATTCGATGGCAAAGTGACGTGTCAGGAGATTCACAAATCTTTAGTGCCACGTCATTCTGCCAACGAACTGTCCAAGTTTTTGGATCTGTAAAATGGCTTTCTCAAACTTTGAGCAGCAGCACGTGATTAGTTTTGGATGAACTCATCTGGTGCTGCTGCTCAAACCGTTTCAGAGCCCCAAGGGACACCCTAAAACTTGGACAACTTGCTGGCAAGTGACGTGGCATGAAGATTCATGGATCTTTGATACGTCATTCTGCCAACGAATTGTCCTAGTTTTGAGACCTATAAATAGCTCCAAAAAACTTTGAGCAGCAGCACGTGATTAGTTTTGGTTTGACAACACCTGGTGCTGCTGCTCAAATCGTTTCAGAGCCCCAAGGGACACTCCAAAACTTGGACAACTTGCTGGCAGAGAGTATCTTCAACCAAATGAACAATGAATTCTATTACGCTCTTAACACTCTCCGTCTACTCCTTTTTCAATGGCGGTACGGCGAGCGGTGGACGAAACTCTCGCGAGGGTGAGGGAAGTGGTAGGCCGAATTCACGCTCACCCTGCGGGTCCAGGGAATGCCATTCCACTTGTGGCGCATGCCGCTGAAGGGATCGTAAGTGTAGCGGGGAGCGGCGAGCACTGTGGTCCTCTCGGTGGGATAGATCTTGGTCACCGATTTACCCTGCTTGGTGAACGCGTAGATGGCTGCTCCGCCCAGGGCCACGGCTCCCACACCGATGGCGAGTCCGGCGATCAGGTTCGATGACATTTTCTGGATGAAAAAAGGTTTGCTGTGCCTTTTTTTGGGGCGATTGTTGATTTAGGGTTTTGCTTTTTTTCTTTTTCTGGCAACTAAAAAAGATCTGGGCATTTGTGCATCAGAGTCCCGCAGTCATTTCTTGTTTTTCGTTCGCACGAAAGATAAGAAAGTCAGACAGAAAGGCGGGAGAAGAGAAGACATACATACACAAAGATGTTCAGCTCGAGCAGGAACAGCAAAGGGCGTCGACTNCTGCCGCTGAGNGACCTGTCGATCTCCAGGAGATCCCGGGAACCATCGAGGCGTCAGAAGCTAAGGTCGCCAGGTCGTTCTCGTTCCCGCTCTCATTCTCGGTCGCCATCACCGAGGAGCAAGAAGAGCGTTAAGATGTCATGCAGCTACAAGTCTGGAGAGGGGTACTGCTGCACATCGCCGGCGATGGAAGGCATGCGGTTCTGCTCTGACCACGAGATGATCGACAGGGTGGACCAGTTCGAGAGCATCGATGGCTACAGCACTCCCGCTGCCTCTGGCAGTTCGTACAACACCTACGATGACTACGACATCAAGATGCCGCCAGAGGCCGTTTCCGCACTGCAGAGCATGGGAGGATGGCATCTGGCAACAGCCGCATACGAGATTGACCCGCTGCTCTCTCTGAGGCTGACTCCACTGCAGCCGACTTCTCCTGCTCCTGCTCCTGTTTCAGCAGCAGCAGCAGTTCCGACAATGCCTTCCTCTACAGGAACGGCACCGACACCAGCACCAGCACCAACAACTTCAGGCGCAGCAGCAGCAGCCGCACCTCCGCCAAAAAGTGCTCTTTATCCTGTCTTGCCCCCAACGGATGCTGGTATTGCTATTTCAGCACCCGCAAAAGCAGCGGCAGCACCCCCCTCAGCACCAGCTGCCTCTTCTGGAAGCATAACGGCGACTGTCACGATCGATTCGAGCGACCCAACCCGTGGTCCCACGACCATAACCGTTCCTGTTTCAGTCGGTGGCTCTGCCTCTGTTACTGCAACGGTCGACACTTCCTCTTCTTCTGGAGGAGTGGCTGTGATTGCTGATGGAGCATTCTTGGCATCGGTGCAGAGGGCCTTCCCTGGCCTGAATGAATCACAGTGCCAGCAGGTCGTGGCCAACACCAAGGACATCATGCAGGGTGTGTTCAAGTACGATGCGAACTTTGACACAACCGATGGCGATCTCTACACCGTCGTCGGGAAGATGCCAGCCAGCATGCTGGGAATCGATGCGGACGAGGCGGTCTACGGCTACCGCACGGACCTCGGCGTCAAGACGGTCATGTGGCAGAAAGAGACCCAGGACGAGCTCATGAAGTTGTTCGGCCTGGACTTTCTGCACCTGTACCTGAGAATGCGCCGCGAGGTGATCTCGGCCGACCCGAGCTCGATAAGGCCGATCGAGCCTCTTTTCCGCAGGCTGATCGAAGCCTACGGCATTTACAACGATGAGTTTGCCCAGTCTTACCCCGTCTCGGTGCTGTCGACCCCTGCTGTCATCAGCATCCTGACCAGCCCGTCGCACTGGCAGAAGAACCCGGCCACGGGAGGGTATGTGCTGAAGCTTCCGACGGATTCGATCAAGATCATCGCCTGGAGCAACTACTACAGGGTCTACATTCCCACGGAGGTCGCTCCGGGAATGAAGAACTGGTGCGACTCGTCCTACCTGCCCCCGACATCGGTGCAGGCGGACATAGAGATACCCACCGCGGCTGGCATCGAGTACAACAAGAAGCACATCAGGGTCTACAAGAAGATCTGCGCTGCTGCGAGCATCGGTCAGGGAATGGCCATGAGTCGGGATGCGGCGGCAGCGGCAACAAGCAAGAGCGCAGCAGCAGCAGCTGTCGTCGACCCTCTGTTCTCTTCCCAGATTGGGAGTTTGAATGTCGACTTTGATCCCACCGAAGGTGCTGACCCGAAGAGGATCTCCCTCGCGGGAAACCCGATCCCGCTGAGCGATCCCGATGACGGGAACACCTTCAAGGACATCATGGGGTTCAACGAGACGAAGGGAGATCCCGCCACAACCATCAACGCTCTCAAGGGCAAATGGGCCCTGACAGTGCACCAGGAGAAGACGGTGGGCACTAGGGGCTACGACACCAAGTCGGTGGACCTTCTCCTCTGCAACGAGGGGTCCAGCGACTCGAAGTTCTACGCCAGGGTGGGAACCCACGTGAGGATTCTGCCTCCGAATGTCGCGATGTTCCGTTCCTACCTCAAGGAGCCGAGGTGGTATCCCCCTGTGAGCATCAGGCCGAGGGTGCATCTCATCCACGGACTGGACAACGCCAATATCTGGAACCTGCAGGCCGATCCCGCCTTTGCGGGCGCCACTTTCCAGGTCGCATCGAACTTCAACTCCCTCGAGCAGTACAAGAACGATGTGTACCCCCAGGACGTTCCTCTCGCAGAGTACCAGAACGACAAGTCGCAGGGACCCATGGCTGCGCTGGGGGCTACTCCCGCATCGATCTACCGCATGTACAGGTGGGGCGGAGGCTACCCCACGAAGGATCACGATGATGACAAGTACAAGATCTATCCTGGCATGATGATCTACGAGCCCAGCGACCTCTACAAGGCCGGAGTGAGGGTGACAGCTGGTGGATGGCTTGGCGTGAATTCCGCAGACAAGCCCACATCGGTGTCTGGAGGGGGCGAGGTCGATTACAACAGCAGTCTCTTCACCGCTCCGGACACGAACTGGGAGGACAGGATCGGCATGGCTTCCGTCGGCGTGTACCGCTGCGAGGTTACCCACGGGTTCAACAAATCGTCCGGGTACTTCAGGCTGCAGTCCCCCAACATCGTCAACCAGGTGTTCTGCGCCACGATCGACATGGATCCGACCAGGGGAGTGAGCCAGAAGGTGCAGGAGTCTCTGCTGCGAAAGTGGCAGATAGTCTGCCAGTTCTCGGCCTACCTCAACACCCTGATCTTTGCTGCGAAGGCCGGTTCCAAGGTTGTGTTCCTAACGCTCATCGGCGGCGGGGTGTTCGCCAACGATCCCGAGATCATCTGCACTCAGATGTTCAATGCGATCCACGCGTTCACCCTGGGCTATACCGAAGAGGCGAAGGGGATGAGCATAAACATCGTGCTCTACGGTGACCAGGATGCGAAAATGATGGCTGCGCTGGCGCCCATGCTGGACAAGTACAACACCACTCCTGCCAGCACTTCGTCTGTGCCAGCTCCCCCCACCATCAAGGTCAAGAGGAGCCGCATCCTCAAGAGCGTGATCAACACGGTGAAGAGCCAGGTGCACACCGAGATGGCCTGGAAGAGCACCCGCAGGCTCCCCGAGGATGCTACCAGTCTCAAGGAGGACATCAGTGCTGCGGAGAAGAAGATTGCCGACATGTCCAAGAGCAACAGCATCAAGGAAGCAGACAAGAAGTTCTACGAGGGGCAGCTCGCCGGCATCGGCCAGATGCAGAACCTGCTCTCGCAGGCGCAGGAGATGCAGATCAAGGCCTGGATCGCCATCAGGATGGGAAGGGCGATGTCCAGGGAGGTGTCCGGAGAGGTGTATGCTAATGTCAACGGCATGATCAGCAGCATGCAGCAGGCTGCCGACAAGGTGTCCACCGTGACCGCTGGCATGACTGACCGGAAGAAGCGCACCGCCGAGAGGATGAAGCGCAAGGTCAAGTATTTCCAGGACAGGCTGGCCGCTGTGAGGAGCTCCAGGGGAGTCAGGGCGATCACTTCCGCGGTTGGATCTCTCTTCTCGAGGTTCTCCATGCTCGGCGGCCGCCTCGTGGACTCGGTCGACAACAGGCTGGAAAACAACCTCGAGTCGACGGGAAAACTGAGCGACGATGAGCAGGAGGCCGAGGATGATGCGATCGACGACATCGTGCCTGCCGACGATGAGGAATCCCTGGTGGTTCCAGGAGGGGCGACCAAGCCCGACCGAGAGTCCATCGCCAGGAGGGTTCTTTCCTACTCTGGCATACTCATGGCTGGCAGGCCTCTTTCCTGGGCCATCGGAGGGGTCGGCCAGGTGGCCAAGATTGCTCTCAAGACCCCTGGCTACATCAAGCGGGCCTACACCCACACCGGGCTCTCCGACAGCAACGAGAGGCTGAAGCACATCAACAAGCTCCGCGGACTGACGAACGAGGCTGCCGAGGTGACCACCCTGAGGTACGGGAGCATCATCACGAACACTCCTGCCGTGAGCAAGTACGCTGTTCTGCCTTCAGGCGAGAATGCCGCTGCTGCTGCGGACAACATCCTGTCCGGCATGGGCGGAGGCTGGGGACCTGGCACGTTCGAGGCCATCCAGCACAACGTGTACACCTGGACTGTCGATCAGAAGGCTCCTCCAATGCCTGTGATGATCTCCTCCATGCTCAAGTCGCTGCCTGGCTTGAATGTTGGTGTGATTGTCGAGTGCGATGATGCGAACGGGTTCATTCCCAGTGACTCTTGCATGGACAGCAAGGTACTGCAGCTGTCGGCCGGCCCCGATGTGAAGATGACCCAGATGGCCATGTACGCCAACATGGAGAAGTACCTGGAGTCCCTCGTGAACCTGCGCTACATCAACCGCAAGGGGGGCAAGACTTCCAAGGCGAACGAGACCGACGGTGCTCGCTGGGGAGCTCCTGCTGTGTACGCCATGACCGCCAATGCGCAGGCCACGCGGCTGGAGAGGTACAGGGTCGATCCCGCTTTCGCTCCGGCAATCCAGTCCGGAGTCGCGGCTTACCTGGATGTGATGCCCGATGCCATGCAGTCGGACAGGAGCAAGGAGCACACTGTTTCCGACGACTGGCACAACTACAACGCGATCAACAGCATGCTGGACATCTACATCGTCACCAAGACCCCACCTGGAGCGAGCTACTCTGAGGAACGCGCCAACACCCACATGACCGCCATCAAGGTGGCCACCGCCCTGGGAAGTTCCGTGATCATCGACCCCACGAACGATCCCGAATTCATCAAGGCTCTCCTGAGCATCATGGCTGCAGGAAAGACCACCGCGCACGTGTGCGATCTCAAGGAGTGGTCCAGGGCGCCCATACTCCTTCCCCTGTACCAGAACAAGCCGTGCCACGGTGATGTCGGCCAGGGAGAATTCACCGCCGAGGACATACCGGATGCGGCCAAGAGTCTGGGGTGCGTTATGAAGAGCGATGGCTACGAAGCGGTTCTGGCTGCGGCTGAGAAACTCGCCGCTGCTGATACTGCCCCGGTCGCTGCTGCTCTGCCGCCAGTTCCTGCTCCTGACAAGATGGGGCTGTTCGATCGTGCTCTGGTGGAGCTTGCCACGGAACAGTTCAACCGGGAGTTCGACATGCACAACCTCGCCTACCTGAAGTACAAGACTCCGCAGGACAGGAAGTCATCCAGCTGGTCGGATGACGGCGCCACCAGCCGGGTTCTCGATCTGTTCAACGTTCCATACGGCTCTCTCCCCACGGCGTTCCCCAAGTTCCCGGCGGCCTCTGTCTTCGAAGAGTCCGATCCGATCATCACCGAGTCCCCGACCGCCCTGAATCCCCTGGTGCTCGCGATGAGCGACATGCAGACCCAGTGGAAGTTCGGGAATGGCGGGGGTGCTCCGCCGCTGTCCACCAAGGAGATCGCCGTGGCCATCGAGGGAGGCATCACTTCCGGGTTCGTTGCTTTCACATCGGACGAGTACGGCAGGGTCGCGGACTGCGAGACCACCATCGTCAAGTTCGGAGACGCGAGCGATATTACCCCTCTGGTGACTGCCAAGACTCGCCAGGAGGTTTACAGCTACCTGAACCCGCTGTACGACACAATCACCAGCGAGACCACTCTGCAGCCTGGCAGATGGTCGGCTTATCTCCTCGACTCTGTGATCGCAGAGCACGCAGTTGCCATCGAGCACATGGCCAAGACGGATCCGGCCTCTAACACCCTGAGCAAGAGGTGCCTTGTGCTGCGGGGAGCGAGACTCACGAGGATCGCCAACATGGACCGCAACGTGCTCGTGACCGGGTACGGGCTGGACACTGTTCCAGTGAACGTCGGTCTGGCGTGGTCTGTGAAGGGAGACATGGACTCAACGGTCAGGAATGCGGCTTCGGCCATCATGGGGCTCATGTTCAGCACGGTGGAGTCTATGGTGAATGTCCCTGGCCCGCTCTCGTCGCTCTCGAACCACATCAGGATGCCTTACCCCGTCTGGGTGATCACCAGCAAGCGCCAGGACGAGTTCCTCAAGAAGCTCAGGACTTACACGCTGCGCGATCTCGGGTTTACCGACCTCATGCCAGGGTGCGACATGATGACGATCGAGACGCTGCTGAGGAACCACGGCGTGCCGCTGACCGTATACAGGGAGACTTACGGTTTCACGAGGTCTTTCGATGCTTCGGACATAAGGATGCCCTCTGCTCCGCCTGCCGAACCCGCGCCAGCGACAATACTCGCTGCACCTAAGGTGGCCCCCGCTGCATCAGTACCTTCGACGTCGACCGGAGTCATGACATCCCCTGCACCAGCCATCCTACCATCCGCACCAGAAGGACCCGCTGCTGCTGCTGCAAGCGCTCCAGAAATCGATACGAGCAAGACTCCGGCGCTCGCACCGATCTCTATCATTCCAGCCAGTTCTGGACCTCCGCCAGCCATAGTCTCGACTGCTGCTGCTCCTGTTCCCGCTGACGTTACGGTACCTGGATCATTCGCACCTTCAGCTCCTCCTGAGCCCGCTACTGGGACAGCGCCTGGATCATTTGCCCCCTCAGCTCCTCCTCCCGAGCCTGCTCCTGCTGCACCTGCCCCCTCGGCTCCTCCTGCACCCGCAGCCGAGGAAGAGGAAGAGGCAAAGCCCAAGTCTGGATTTTTTGCGAGTCTCAGGCCATTGAAGCACGTTGCCGTTCCGAAGCCGAAGCCTCTACTCTACCCCGAACTCCCTGATGTCGACTCTGCGGCAGAAACCACTCCAGCGAGCCCGTGAACTTCAAAAGAATACCAACAACACTCATTTTCGAAGAAAACATTCGTTTTGTCAATCCTTTTCAGTTTTCATCAATCATCTGGCATGAACACCAAGGGCGATTGCAGATCGCTCGTGAGCCTCGAGCGCGTGTCAACGGACCAGTGATCCTCGAGTTCACTGGGTCCGTTCCTGTTCTTGGCGTAGAAATCCCAGAGCTTGTTGGCCTGCTTGACCTCTTCGGGAAGTCTGTCCAGCACGATCGAGTTGACCTCATCGACGTAAGAAGTGGTCACTTCCGGTGTGAACTCGCTCCTGCGCTCGTCGGTGGGGTCGGACCTCGGTGGCCTGAGGTTGTAGGCCGTCATCATGGCCTCGAAAAGCTCTTCCTGCCCAGGGGAAAAGCCACCACTCGCCTCAGTTACGAGTTTGAGAAGCTTGTCGTAGTTCTTCTTGCTGAAGAATGCACCGAACTCATTCACAGACGCTGTAGGGATCGGCTGGTACGACTCCCTGTACGACTCCAGGGCGGCCCTCGCGAACTGGTCGTACCCGAATGCAGCGTCTGCACAGTAGAGTTTCTTGCCGATGTTGGAGAACCTGCCAGGAGCTCTCTTCTGGTCAGCGGTGTAGAGGTCTGTCATGTCGATCTTGCCAGCAGCGTCGACACCATGGCGATACCCAGTGCAGAACCCAGCGGCTGGGACCGATCCTTGCGGCCAGTATCCCAAATTCAGAGACATGTGTGCTCTCCTTTCACTATTACGTGCTTGGTCTCATTTATTCCTTTCACCACAACGACGACTTCGCTTGTATGGANGACCCCCACAATGAATTTTGAGCTATTGATGATCTTCATATTTAATGAAGGNTGGACGTGTGTTGTTGTTGGTGCTGACCCCCTGCTCAATGCTTGGCCTTGCCGGCCTGAGCCTTCTTGGCCTTCTTCTTGCCAGTCGNAGACTTCTTGCTCCGGCGGACCTTCTTCTTGCGCTGGAGAAGGCCGTGCACAAAGTGCGGGTTCGGCAGGCCAAGTCGGCCGAGGATGAACGCGCTCAGGCCGTTGCTGTCATACAGATCATCGTTGACGCTGGACATGGCCGAAGACATGGAACGGGGGGCGATGTTCTTCTTCCTGGAGAGACTGCCCTCTGAAGACTGCCCGAACAACTTCCGGGAGGGCGAGGAGGTGCAACTGCCGCAGCCGAAGAGCTTGCCCGATGACGATGATCCGCAGGAGCCGCAGCCGAAGTTGATGGTCGAGGGACGCTTTGCCGGTGAACGAACCATTTTTCAGATGTGCCTTGTCAAAAATACCCTGGTACTTTTTTTGTGGCGGAAGATACTCTTGCGCACGCCCGCTGTATTGAAAAAGTGATTGTGATACTGTTGTATGATTATATTTTTTGTCTAGATTTGCGATGGACGGGTGGGCGACGTCAGAATCTGCCAGGAGCTGTCAAGGCAGGTCTGGCTCCCATCGCCCTTGCAAATCGAGACGTGAGAATGGCATCCGGGAGTCGCTGAGATCATTTTCCACAAAGCATCTCTCATATCGGCCCTTGGCATCGTGTCGAAATAATCCGCCATGGCCAGCCGGACATCGAAAATGCGTCGGCCGAAGAACAGGCAGTCTGGTCCTGCGTACATTGCCAGAGCATCGCTCATGTCCGCTACAGTCTGTTCTTCTTCTTCCTCCTCCTCCTCTTCCTCTGAGACTGCATCCTGTTGCTCCTCTTGTTCTGCAGTGGCAGCAGGAGCTTTAGGTTGTTGTTGCTGCTGCTGCTCTTGCTCTTTCTCCGGATCAGGCTGGGAAAGATGCTGCTCATCTTTCGTCAGAACGAGAGAACACGAGAGTATCTGCTGACTCAGAGGAGTCATTTCAGTGGTGCTGGGCAGCTTTGGCGGGAAAGTCACTGGCTCTTCCGGTATATTGTAGCACACAATGTACTTGGCGCCTCCCCTTATGCCGAACTTGATCATCAGCCAGCACGGAATGGAGGAGCCGACAGCGGACCTGCCTGCACCACCGCATTCGGGTCTCTTGCTCCAGAAATTCCACCAGCGTCGGTGCGCGGCCGGCGCTCCAGGGTCAGTCTTGTCACCGAGGAGCATGTCTGGCGTGATGGCCGCAGCATCAAGCATGATGTTGCCTCCATCAGATGCGAGTATCCTGGCGAACTGATCGGTGACATCGATCTTTGGGCTTTCTGGACTCTCCCTTATCCATGCACCGCACAGACTGATTGTGCTGGCAGAGATGCGGTCGGCCATCGACTCGAAAACGCATCTCCCGAAATCGGCAATGAGCGAGACGTCCATCATCTGGTTATTTGCACTCTTGTCAACAAAAATGGCAGTCTCTCTGGTCAGTGCAACAAACAACAACCACCTGGGTTTTTAATTTTCTTTTTCTCTCTGCACCTCACAGTGGCCAGATTTGGTACCGCCCCCCCATCCGTCCGATTTTACCCTATTTCAACATTTAGCAATCCGGGAGGACCTTTCGAGAGTCGCATCCACCTGGGAGAGAGGGTCCACACCCCCCAAGAGTAAATGACGAGGGAAAAAGCGCAGATGGAGGACACCGATGCCGTTTTCGCTCACCGCGGACAGGCACGCACTCAACGTCCAGTCGATTCCAGGGACATCCGAAGATCACTTGCCCGCAAGACCTTCCCCAAGGGGCGCATCAGGATGAAGGGTGCAGCGACTAGGTACAACAAGTATGGCCTGCCGATCGTGGTCGTCGCTCCGACAGAGATTGACAAGCGCTGGTCGTTCGGCATGGACTCTGCCTGCGATTCCGCAGAGACATTTGATCTGCTGTACAACGGGGACGTCAAATCGATGGCATCTGCCCGGAATGTGCCACCGGACAAGTACATCGATGCTGCGAGAAAATCTTACACTGGGGAGATCCGATCCAACGCGGCTGGCGGAAAGGTACTGGACGAGGAGTCCTTTTCAGTCAGCATCGAGTGCTTCGAGCACGGCTGGCCGCTGAAGACGGACCTGAAATGCTGGTGGTGCCTGCACGGGTTCGACACGCGACCATTCCCCTGTCCGGTCTTCTACAATGCTGGGACGTACACCATCACGGGCGTGTTCTGCGGACCGTCATGCGCTAAGGCGTGGGCCATGTGCGGGTGCAGGTTTGCCAACACCCACAGGGTGTGCGACCTGATCACGAAGCTGGCCTATGATGCTGGATACAGCGATCCCAAGACGGGAAGCAACTACGTGATCACGGCCGCTCCGCCCAGGGAATCGCTGCAGATGTTCAGAGGTCCCACCGGAATAACCATCGAGCAGTTCAGGGAGTTCGCATCCAAGAACGTCAACGTGAACTTTCTGGCTCCTCCCCTGGTCATCTACAAGGAGAGCCTGGTTGCTCAGGTGGTCATGCAGTCGCTGATCGCGGCCTCTTCAACCAAGATGATCTACCACAAGGAGTCGTACGAGAGCCTCACGATGACAATACCGGAGCTGATCGCCAGCAGGCAGAAGGAGGGGTTCAAGATATTCACCAAGCTGGCCACGAAGAGATTGGGAGACTACTTTGGGAACAAGAAGAAGTCGGAAGGAGCCCATTCAAGCGCCGCAACAGCAACAGCAAAAGACCATCACGACATGAAGAAATAGCGTCGCTAATATTTATGTAATTTTTGCCTTCTTCATGAGTTTTCTTGGAATTTCACGATGCTGGCCACCCGACGCACGATTCCCTCCATGTAATCCTCGGTGGGTGTCTGTGTTGTCACCGGAGCGCTCTCGAACGAATGGTTGATAAGGATCTCCATAGCAACGTAGTGATCCCACTCGTCCAGGGCACCCTTGTTGATGCTGGACTGGGGAATCAGGGCCATCGCAGCTTCCAGGGCAGAGAAGTCTGCAGGAGACATGTAAGAGAACGCGCCTGAAGGAACGCCAGGAGATGTGCCCGATATGGCAGAGGCCGCGCGGGTCACGTCACGCGGCACGCTGGAGTAGAGGATGACCGCGTTCCTGAACAGCACCTTCGCTTCCTCCGCCTTGTCGATGACCTGCGACCTGAACCCCTCCATGTCGATGCTTGCCACACCAGGCGTGACGTAGAACCCGCGAGCTGCAGAAAACTCTGCAACAGGCATGTTCCCGGGCATTGCAGCGTACATCGAAGCGCAGAGCAGCTGGGTGATCGAGAAGGGCGTGTCCTTGGCGGGGAAGTTGAACAGAATGTTCACTGGACCGTCCTGGACCACCGATGCGCCCTGGAATGCCGCATCCTGCACCCTCTTCAGACCGCCCAGAGACCTCTGCGCGGGATAGGCAGGGTAGAAGATCGACATGAAGATGTCCCTGACCGAGTCCGAGATGGCGGGATCCTTGGCGGCCATGAGCAGGTACAGGTTGCGGTTCCCGGCAGAGTAGATGTAAGGTCTCTCGATCTGGAGAGCCACATCTCCCAGTGCAGGATCCATCACACCTTGTATCGGCAGCAGCGGTGAGAAGTGACGGCCGACCACGATGCCGTGCTGGTATGTGGCAACGTTCGTTCGCAGCTCTGACACTATTCCGGAAGCCTTGTTCAGCAGTGACTTGATCTTGGAACCGATGTCCATCGCAGCGAACCTCGGGTCCACGTTCCCGAGATCAGAAGGCAGCGGCACGGTGGAGTAGTCGCACTGCGCTGTCATCACCTGCTCGGGAGTGGCGCAGATGGTCCCGATGGGCACCAGGCACCCGGGAGCATGTTTCTCCCTGTCGGTCTCGCATGCACTGCCGAGAGCCATGCTGGCGACCTCTCCGGGGCCCCTCGGCATGGTGATCATCCCCTCAGGGACACGAACATCAGAGCTGAGCGTTCTCGATACCGCATCGGTGAAAGTGTCGAAGAAGAATGTCGAAGGAACCCGCGGTGATGCAGGAGGTGCGGAGACCACTTCAGGAGCAGGAGCAGCAGTTGCTCCTCCAAGTATCGGCTTGGGTTCGGCGACCTGTACTTGCTCCTCTTCCTCATCTGGTGCAGGAGGAGGAGGAGCAGAAGCAACAACACGGGCAGCGGCGATAGCAGCCGAGAGATCCTGCTTGGTCCGCTCAAGCTGCTGTTTTGTCGACTCCAGCTCAGACTTGGTGGCTTCAAGCTCGATGTTAGCCTGCGAATACTTGCCGAAACTCTCCATGATCTTCAGCTCGTTGGCCTCTGAGCGTTCCTTGGCAATGGCAACATCGGTCTCGGCCATCTTGATGGTGGCCTCGAACTCGTTTGCCCTGGCTGTAGTCTCACCGAGCTTCTTCTCGGACTCCTGCAGCTGAGACTCCAGCTTGGCCTTGTCCGATTCGAGAACCTTGATCCTGGCGTCCAGCCTGCTGTTCTCCACATCCATCTCGCTGATGCGCTTCTCGAGCTGCTTGTTCTTCTCGTCCAGCTCCTTGGTGGTCGCCTCGCACTTGCTGTTGATGCTGGCGATCTGAGCGCTGTGCTCCTGCGAGATCGTCTCGATCTGCTTCTTGGTCTCGTCTCTCATCTTCTGCAGCGTCGCGTCGACCTCGTCCTTCGTGCCCACCTGCTTGATGGCCAGTTCCGCCGCCTGCTTCTCCATGTTCAGCTTGGCCATGTCCTTGATGGATTCTGCCATCTTCTGCTCGAGCTCGTTGAGCCGCTTGGCAATTCTGTCACATTCTTCGGTCTTGATGCGGAGGTCGTTCTGAACCTTGCCGTACATGCTCTGCTGATCGAAAAGCTCGTTCTGCAGCCTGTTGATCGTCTCTGTGCTCTGCGTCATGTTGGCGGTGACAGCGTCCAACTGGCTCTGCAGACCGACGGCCTTGGACTCGTGCGCGGCCCTGGCGCTCACGGCAGATACCACAGAGTTCTTCTCGGTAGATAGGTCCGCCTCGAGGCTCTTGATCTTTGCCTCCTGCTCTGTTATCTTGGCGTCCTTGCCCTTGATAACGTAAGTCTGTGTGTCGAACTCCTTCTGCAGGCTCTGGCGCTTCGCATCCAGCTCATTGGAGGTCTGCTCCAGGTCCTTTATCCTCTGGTTGAGTCGGCCGATCTCTCCCTCTCTTGTTGTAACCGCACCCTGGCAGGCTGTCAGGCCCTGCTTCACTACATTGGTTTCTGCGAGCGCTGCTGCAACAGCCGAGGCCTGCTGCTCGCTCTGCTTCGAGACAGCAGCGAGATCCTCCTGGCACTTGTCGCTGATCTGCTTGATGTCGCTGTGCTCCTTGCGCTCTTTCGCAACTTCTGCTGCAAGATCCTCCACCATTTTAGTCTGCTCCAGCCTGGTCTTCTCGCATTCGGAACGCTGAGTATCCAATTCCTTGTTGGCCTTGCCGAGTCTCTTCGAATCACTCAGGCAACGTCCGTACTCGGAACCCATCTTGGCTGTTGCAGNCGTAGCAGAGTCGATGCGACTCGTTATGTCGCGCAGAACTGGAATGTTAGGCTGCGGAGTGGATTCCAGGGCGTTCGATGCAATGAGGAGCTTTTCGCTCGCAGTGTAAACTGCTTTCACATCGTCCTCGGTGTGCTTTACGTCATTTTCGTCCACTATCCTGAGCCACGTCCTGAGCTTCGATCCCATCTCCAGGTTGGCCCTGTTCCTCTCGTTTATGGACCGAATGGCATCCTTGTACGCGGCGATCTGGGTAGACATCTCGTCGATGGCCTTGACAGGGTCATCAGCGTACGATCCCGACTTGGCGCTCTTGGGATCGGTAAAGATCTGCTTCTCCAGATCAGTCTTTGCCGTTTCCAGTAGTGCCAATTTCTGCTTGATGTCAGCGAGCGTCTTTTCGGCCACTGACTTGTCCTGCTTGCAGGTGTCCAGCTCGGCGATCATGCTCTTGTCAGAGGACATGCCGGAGGGCACGTGGATGTTCGGGTTCTTGCTCGTGTACAGTGTGCTGAGGATGGCCATCATGTTGGGGTCCGCGGCCTTCGCTATAATCTGGAGCGTCATCTTGATATTCGCGACATCTCCAGACTTCGCGTGAACGGGCGTTATCCCGTAAAATGCAGAATCCGCACTGGCAGTCGTGTGGTAGAGCTGCACCCACGTGGTATCGAACGCAGTCACGAATTGCATCAGGGCTTGGGACGCTTGCACTGTCAGGGAGGCAGACAGCATGGCGCGCACNAAAGACGTCAAACATCCGGGATGGGCTGCCATGCGCTTCGCGTAATCCGAGACGAATTGGTGACTGCCGTTTTCCTTCTCGACGATGAAGTCGTACAGGGCTTGCGAGTTCTGCATGATGCTCCTGTCGGCAGGAAGAGTCGCGAGGAACATGCTGAATGACTGGGGAGGGTTCTCTCCCATCGACCGGTCGCAGAGGTAGATCAGCCTGGACTCTGGGGAACCGATGATCTCCGAGTTGATCTTGGCGTTGATGCTGCGCCCTATCTCAGAGGCCACGTCCTCCGGTATCTTGTCGGAAGTGGCCGATGAGACATGCTCGATGAACGGGATCATCGCGTACAGAGACCAGTACCCGCTGGCCTTCTGGTCGGCTGGCAGCAGCGGAGAAACTTCGAACAGGTCGTCGCCCATCGAGGTCTCGTCTCCGCCGTACGCCCAGATGGTGTTCTGGTAGATCATCATGGCCGACTGCTTGCACAGCGGCGTGATCGTGTCGTTCAGCCCGATGCTCTGCTTAAAGTTCACCATCATGGCACCGTCCACAATGCCGCTGCACATCAGGCCCACCAGCATGTGCTTGTACCTCGTTCTCATGGGCTTCCCGCTCATGAGCGCACGGTTGAACAGTTCTTTGGCATTCCCGATGTCCGACCAGTGTCCCGCGATCGAGTTGTAGTACGTCAGGTAGTCCTTGAGCAGATCGGGCTCGACTTCAAGCAGCAGGCTTTCGAGCGCGAGGGGTAGTTCGCTGATCGATCCGAGGAACGTGGGCTTCAATTGGTCCAGCCGATCGAACAGGATGTTCTTCTCCGCCACGCGGGGGGCTCTCGATGACATCTTGGCGAAGACGGTTCCCATCGGGTTCCTATCGGGGGTCGTGCTCCACGAGAGGTGCTCTTCCGTGAGAATCATCCAGGCGATCCATATGGCGCTGATGCGGACCGAGCAGTCGTAGATGGTTTTCAGGATTGTGACCTTCTCCTCGGGCGGCGCAGAGTCCATCAACTGCATCACGGCAAGCACCCTGGTAATGAACGACACCACGGCCTTGGGATCACGCACCCGGATCGTCTCCGCGTACGTGCCACCAGGAGACCGCGTCCACCCGAAGAACTGGTTGATTCCCGCGAGTGTGGCCATCGAGATGGCCCGAACGCGTCCGGTCTGGAAGTTCTGGTAGGAATTCCTGGGCAGGCAGATGGTCTCCTGCAGCATGTTGCACAGGATCCACTTGCTCTGGTCCACGATCTCGCCGACTCCGGCCACCGCGGTGGCCAAGTTCCTCTTGCAGAATCGGTCCCTGTAGGAGGTGACATCGGGATCGTTCACCGAAGCGAAGACTTGGGTGGAGAACAGGTGGAACTCCTTGAAGTAAGTCGTCCAGAGTGCATTTTTCGGCCTCTCCCATTTCGAAGAGGACTCTCCGGAGGTCACAGCTGAAGCATATTCCAGCTTAACGGCTGCCGGCGGCACTGCGCGCTGGGTAGTGGCAGCGTCTTGCTTGCGCGTCCCTGACTTTCCTCCCTTCTTCTCCCTCTTTCGTTCGGCCACCGCAGACATGGTGGTGCCGATAAATGTTGATACTAATTGAAATACGCAGAGACTTTTTTCTGGCGGTAAGCAAGTTCGAATCTACTACCACTGTGGTGTGACGTCCACCCCCCTTCAGAAAAATCACTTGTTATTTAGAGTGAGAGAAGAAAAGTGCGAGTGCGCAGTCGTTGTCCGCATTCATCGAATGGCTGAGCCAGTGGCAACAACAGTTCCGCCAAAGGTTGTGGCGGCAACAGCTGCAGCGCAGGATGACCTGAAGCCAAACATCGTGGCTCGCCTGGAGACAAACAGGGCCGACACACTCGCGGGGTTCCACGAGTCTGTCAAGGACTTTGCCAAGGAGGCCCGCATGAGCTTTGGGCCGGACGGCGTGAGGCTCAGCGGCAATGACACGGCCCAGATCACCCTCGTGCAGTACGTCCTCCCCGCAGAGATGCTCAGGGCAAATGGCGGCGGCTCGTACATCTGCCCCCAGACTGGCATCGACTTCTGCATCGATACCAAGATGGTGGCAACCTGCCTGCACAGGGTCTCGTTCAGCGATGTCATCAGCTTCTCCATAGACAGGGAGGCAGAGCCCGACCGCATGATCATCTCCTGCCAGAATGCTGCAAACGGAAAGCGATCGCACTGGAAGGTCGTCACCCCTGATCCTCCAGATCACCTCCTGGATGTCCCTGGCCGGCCTGATGAGTTTGTCTACAACGGCAAGATCATTCTCTCCAGCACCCTCTTCCACGACATGATGTCCGACCTACGCACGTCGGATGCCATAAATGTGCGGGTGTGCTGCGACGGTCAGCGACTGGTGCTGGTTGCGAACGGCAAGAACATCAAGAGTTCGAACGAGATCGACAGGGGGCAGGGCCCCGCACATTTCGAGTACGTTCCCAAGCAGGGCGATGTCTGGCCAGTGTGCGAGAGCTTCGCCATGACTTTCCTGGAGAAGGTCGCCAAGAACAAGCAGATCTCTTCCCAGCTGATCATCTACATGCGGCCGAACCTGCCGATCACGTTCGCGTACGAGACCGAGATCGGCAACATCTCCTACATGATCGGCTCGAAGGACGATGACGAGTGGATCGACAACCCCCAGTCCAGGATCATGCCCCCACTGGTCGATTCGATTCAGATGATGGTTTCCAAGTCCCGTCCGGCTGTCCCGAAGCACAAGCGCACTCATTCATCCGGCAACAGCAGTGCGGATGCGAGTGAAGAAAGCAGCGACGATGCAGAGTCCCCCAAGTCTTCCACATCCTCTTCCTCCTCCACTTCTTCTTCACCCGAGCCAGAGTCCATCGTCCGATCCAAGAGGTCCAAACTGAAATGATAGAAAATTCTTGGATTTTCATTTCTCAAGTAGGACATAAAAGATCTCCATCGACATTTCAGTACAGCGGACAAAGAAGAAGAAGAAAAAAATGGGTCAGGGAGCCTCTGCTCCTTTTACACCAGTCATCACATCAAACGGACCACCGTGGTATGAAATTGTGGCTCGCGAACGTGCTCGAACAGTTTGTGTTGTTAAGTCAAATGGCGAACGGTTCCTTTTCGTCGATGTTATCGGTGCGAGTAACAAGGACACGCTCTCTGGTGCTCTTTTTTCTTTTGTGCAAAGGACAGACCATCACTTCGATATTATATACAATTCGGTGGTACACTCATCCCTCGGCATCACCTCTTTTCATTTTTCGCTCATACCATTTCACTAGCATGTGCCGCGGTCCGCATTTGATGAGATAATCGTACTCGGTCGTATTTCCACAACAAGAACAAATCCAGCTGCCGTGCCAGGAGGTACGCCGAATCAACTCGGTTTTGAATTGCACACCAATATTTCATCACTCAGACGTTGCGATGATCGGCTATGAGGTGCAGCATTATCTATCCATTTCGGACCCGCACGTTCTGCTGCAAATGATGATCGAGCGCCTGAGATTGGAATAAGCTCATAAAACAACCTTCATTCAATTTTTCGGGTGTGTCTCTGCAGCAAACAATGAAATGTTCGTGTAGGAGTGGTTGTCCGCGTAGCAGAGCATCAGAGGCGACTTGTTCTTGTGGCAATCGAAAGTGGCCTCCACAGCAAGAAAGTCACCATGGTCGACGACTCGGACGGTGAGGTCATCCGATTTCGGGAGTGTCAGAACAGAACTGCACAGAAAGTAAAAAATGTTAGAGCAGGTCGTTGGCAGGGGGGGATTGCAGCGCACGTGACGAGCATGACGATGAACTCCTCNGAATAATCCGTATACAGCCAGCAGACGAGCTTGTGCAGTACGCTGTACGTTACTGCTCGGCTCTTTGGGTCATTCCACGCGCGCGACTTCTCTTTGTTGAACGAAATAACAAGGTCCTTCAGGGTTTTGAGCACTTCCGGTCGAGTCACCGTTTCCAGCAGCGGAACGGTTATCCCTGAGAACTCGAAATGCAGGAATCCTCCGCCGTTTTGGCTGGTCATCTCTGCAGAACACTAAAATTTTACAACAAAACGGTTTTAAAATCTCAAAAATATCACCATAACTGCCACGTCATTTAGCCATCAAGTTGTCCAAGTTTTGGGGTGACCCTTCGACCCCTGAAACGGTTTGAGCAGCAGCACCAGGTGAGTTCAACCAAAACTATTCACGTGCTGCTGCTCAAAGTTTGGTGGTGCTATTTATAGACTCCAAAACTAGGACAGTTTGATGGCAGAATGACGTGGCACCAAGATACATAAATCTCATGCCACGTCATTTAGCCAATGAATTGTCCAAGTTTTAGGGTGTCCCCTGGGTTCTGAAAAGGTTTGAGCAGCAGCACCAGGTGAGTTCATCCAAAACTATTCACGCGCTGCTGCTCAAAGTTTTTGAAGATCTATTTATAGAACCCAAAACTTGGACAACTTGATGGCAGAATGACGTGGCATGAAGATTCATGAATCTCTTACGCAGCACATGCCAAATAAATATTTCTCCTCCTCCTCCTCCTCCTCCTCCCAGCCCAGAGGGGCCTTTCGAGCTTTCTTTCATGTTCGCGTCGCAGACTCCAGAGGCGAAGTATTTTCAGCCAGGCCTGGTTGCTAGAATGATCATCAATGACAGCTGCACGGAGGACATGCCGTGTTCCCATACGCTACACATTGTGCTCAAGACGGGGGAAGACATCAATCTGGGTGACACGTGGGCGCCCGACATTCTCCATTTGGTGGAGAAGTACAAGGATGTCGTCGATATACGCACTCAATCAGACAAAAGACCCATGGACAAGATGCTGAAGCATCTGGCTGACACCCAAGAGTTCGAGTCTCTCTGCCTCTTTGATTGATGACAGACGCATCAGAAAAGAAAAATACATGCAATGAGTTACAGCAACTCTTCAAAATGGCGACACCAACCAGCTCGAGGAATTACGGTGAACGGGCCAACCCCTACATCAACCACGGTGTGTGCAACGTGTACGAGATGCCGCCCTCCGTCGCGGTGTACTCTCGGTGCGCCGCTTCGGGCAACAAACCCAGGGTGGGCGGTGATATCGCCCCTGGGAGCATCCTCTGGGACGAGGATATGGAGCAGCCGCTCGACCTGAGGATCACGTCCGACAAGGGTCTCTGCTTCGTGCCGTTCCTGTCGAACCCAGTGATCACGCCTGGCGCTATCTCCCAGCAAGATTCGAGCACCCAGATGTCTGCCGGGTTCGTCCCCACCGCATTCGACATGAGCTCTCACCAGAGGACCGCCTGCCAGGCTGCCGCCGTGTCCTACCTGGCTCCTCCCCTGCCAGCCTGCAGGCTCACCGAGTAGCTCTTTTTTCTTTCTCGAAAAGGGAGGTCCACAAAAATATGACACCAGCACTTTCAGAACTCTGATTATCTCAAAAAAGCGCAGCATTTACTGTCCCCCCCCCCTTTTATCTCAATCCTGTGGGTAGATAAGAAAAAAAGGTACAGGAATTCGACGTTTCAAATCCCGTGATCTTTCAGAGGCACATCTCACAAGTTCATTTTAGAACTCGTGCACAGTAGTGCCGCTTCCTTTTCTGTGCTCTGCTGCCGAAAGAGAATGCAATACGATCCGGATGTGACTGCGCTCTCAGTGATGCAGTGCGGGAGGGTTGACCTGTACTCTGTTCAACTGAGAGCTGGGCAGGTGCCCACGCATTGCAGGTGCGCCGCCGTCGGCGCCAAGATGGCATACAGCGGCAAGTACTTTGATGTGTTCGTGGGAACGCCCCAAGGCATCTCAGAGTACTTCGAGAGCACCCTGTCCAAATTTCCTCCGGCCGTGTGCTCCTTTCTCGTGAACAGGGAATGCGGATGGGAGAGACTGGGNGCCGCGATGGTNACTGCCGCTGCAGCCTCCCAGATCAGCATGTACGACAGCATGAACACNATGACCGAGACTCTCTGCGAGGATTCTGCTACTGCTGCTGTTGCTGCTGCTGACAGCAAGAAGGACAAACATGCAGCTGGCGACAGCAGGATAGCGGTTGTCGTGGCTGCTCCGTGGATGCCCGATATCTCGGCTGTGGCCGACACGGGCAAGGCCGTCTACAACATGGATATCATGCTCGCTGAGATTGCAGCCCTCACCAGCATTCCCTGCAGGAAACCTGCCGTTCTCTCCACAATTGGCGGTGAATGCGGCAGACTGCTGACGCACATAACTCCGGAGGGCATGGCCGCTGCCTACAAGGCCATTTTCCGCAAGGGAGACTGGAACGTCATGCACCTCCCCGTCTCCGGCCACACCTGCATCGGCGTTTTCTCGAATGCAGGGCAGAGCTACTTTTTCAAGAGCACTGGCGCACTGGTCGAGAACCAGCCGAGGCGTGTCGCATCCGAGGACTGGGACCCGAAGAGCGTAACCGTGTGCGACTGTCTCAGGAACGAGTTCAGGGACTGCACCGACATCTACGACTGCCAGCTTGCTGGCGGCGTGAATGTCTGCAGCCTTCCGCACAAACAGAGGGTCCAGAAGGCTATGGAAGCCATCTCCAGGCTGAATTCCGTCAGGATCGGTGTCGTGCCGCTGATCGATGAGCAGCAGCACGTTTCTGCCGACGACATTCAGAACTACCAGCGCGTGATCTTCATCCACTCGACGGCCCCCTACACCGTCAGGGCTGGCAGCACTGGCTACGTGTGGCGCAACCCCACCGTCCCCCACGACTGCGCGGTTCTGACGTACGGTGTCGGTGGGAGGGCCATGGCCCTCGCCGCGAGGGGAGAACCCCTACTGCGCCAGGTGGGTACGATGACATTCAGCAGCTCCTCCGACTACCCCAAGCCGTTCAACTCGTCTTATGTCTGCCGACCCGTGGTCCCCCAGGACCCCGATGGCGACTGCCCCGCCTGGTTGTGGGAAGCTCTCAGGCCGGCGAGCCGCAAGGAGCCGCTCTACACTCCCAGCGAATGCGAATGCGCCGCGAGGAAGAAGCCATGGAACAGGCCGTGCCAAGTGGAGAGGTCCTTCATCAGGAACCTGTTCGTGCAGCTCAAGCTTCTTCCGGACCCATCAGCAGCTCAGAGGGAGAAACGGCAGCAGCAATCGCCACTCATCTACAAGCAGCAGAAACCATACAAAGGTACTCTCAACCTGCACCCGATGGGCATGCAGCGCAGGAAAGTGGATGCCGTGTTCCAGGGTCAGCAGAGCGCCGCCACGAAGTGATTTCGTCTGAACCAGAAATCAAATACCGACCACGCCCAGGCATGCGAAAACGATCGTCCCCTACAAATTCAGGTCCTGCGCACNTACATACCAAAAAACTGGTTTCGTTTTGCAGTGTCTGGTAAAAGAATAAAAAAACCTCTTGTTTAACACAACACAGAAGAGATTCCGAATCAACAGGATCCGAAAAATGACTTCTCCCTACTACGCGCCCGAGGCGTACGCGGCGTGCCCCAGTGTGATCCGCAGCCCTGCCACCACCCACGGCATGGAAAAGCCCGAGTGGACCCGGCAGTTCATCAGGAACTTCCCCGATGGCGCCATCTCGCTGGACGCTGTGATCGGTCTCGCGGGAGAGCGGACACCGGATGGCCCCACCCGTGACATCGAGAACTTCTCGCTGGTCGTCGACCGCAGGCCTGTCCTGCAGAATCCTGTTCCCACGAGCGAGCAGGCGGATGTCGTGCCCAAGATCTTCGAGGCCCAGGTCAACAGCAGCTGCGGCTTCGACGTCGGCTACGACTCGATCTGGACCCAGGACTCGTACGTGCTGAGCTGCTCGGACAAGGTTCCTCAGTAAACAGCGCTGTTGTTGGGCATTTTCACTGCACAAGATATGAAAAATCAAACAGTTCTTTTCCGTAAATAAAGTGTCACGGGATGTAAAGAAGAAACGCGCTGTGCTGAAAAAATGGCAACGAGCTACTGGGATGCCATCTCGCCCAGGACGGGCGAGGAACGCCAGACCGTCAGGAGCAACTGCGGCAGGAAGTGTTTTCTGATGCCAGCCCAGATGAAGTTCCCCATATGCCGCTCGTGCGGCCGCAGTCACTGCTCGTGCGCACCGGACTGCTCCGCGCTCAAGGCTGCGGTGATCAGGTCTGGGCAGTGGGGGTACCAGGGAGTCCACCGCCGCGCGAGAAAGATGTTCGATGACCTGGGCTGTGCCTGGACGGCTGCTTCCTCCAAGAACAAGAAGAAGACGAAGACGAAGACGATGAAGTCTGGGTCTTTCGAGCAGAGCAGTCGTTCTCTTGCAAGGAGGGCATCGGCGAGGAAAAGCGGGTGTGCATGTAAAGGAAGACCAGGAATGAAGAGGGTTATAGATTGATCCGCGACAACTCTGGGTCGAATAATACATTTCTGAAAGTTGCAATGGGGGGGAAGACTTCAACCGTCGCTGCTGTCTTCATCTGACGTGAACTTGGCTTCTCCCTCCTCCTCCTCCTCTATTTCTTCATCAATGTCGTCCAGGATGTCTTGCAATTTGCGGCAGTCAATGAATGCCCTGTCCTCTGAAGTTTCCGAGGAGGAGTCGCTGCTGGTGCTGCTCTCGCAGGAGACAGCATCTTCAGAAGATGACCACCCTTCTTCTTTCTTCTCCTTTTTCAGGTCTTCGACTGTCAGCGGCTCTGGCACGAAGAACTGGGTCTTGTTGGTCTTCCTGAGTCCCGCTGATGCAGACATTATTGCTGGGCTGTTGGGTATTTTGTTTTTTTTTACTTAACACACATTAATATTTCTAATTCCGAGGTGGTTCTGGACAACTTTCCCATCCGCTCAAGCGGTGTAGACGGCAGCTCCAGTGATCTTGACGCTCATGGACCAACGAGAGCTGGCAGTGACCACCATGGTGAGGTTGAGGGTGTTGGTGCTGTTGTTGCTGAGATCGATGTAAGTGTCCGAGGACGAAGCTGCAATGGCCAGGGGCCCAGCAGGCGTCACAGCCGAAGGCATGATGTGCATGATGTTCGGCGGGTTGTAGACGGTCACAACTCCAGTGTCGCTGACCGAGACCGAGTACGTCGCTTCAAAGTGCGCAAAGTCGGTTGCAACCAGGCCCACGCCCACTGCCTTGATGTCCACCAGCCACGACCCAGCGGTCAGGTTGATGGTCCCGAGGCTCGCGGTGACCGAGCCCTGGCTGGGCACGGTCACGTTCAGGGGTCCGAATGTGTTCTCAACGACAGAACCGTTCTTGATAGTGAAATCGGTGAGAATGCAGGGGCCGATCGTGACCCTGTCGGCGTTCCGAGGGTACAGGGCATCGGTGACAGTGAAGCTCTTTCCAGGGCGGAACGACATTCTTCTGCTGTTGCTTTTTAAGAAACAGACTGTCTGGTTTCAACATTGCTGACATTTTTTTGGCCGCTTTCTCTCCCAAAAAAAGCAGCCCAGGTGTTTAAAACGGCACCATTCGCTGGGCCGAACACCAGAAGGGACATCGCAAAATGGCGGCGGACCTCACCGTGACTGTGATGGACAGCCCAGTGCTGTTCGAGGGCGACGGAATCATCGCCCGCGTGTACGAGATCACGGTCACCCAGTGGCTCCGGAGGTTCTACTTCAAGGGGCCCGTGTGGAGAGGCGTCCCTCCCGAAGAGATATGCTTTCAACTGACCGGTGAGAAGGCGGAACATTGGACCAGGAGCAACGACAACATGGCCGATTGCGCGCAGAGGATAGAGCAGCAGTTCGAGATGTGGGACAGCACCATCATGACCGTTCTGTGGTTTGCGCTGCTCGCCTTTGTCGTGTTCAGGATGCTCCATTGCATATTCTACTGTGAATTCTGCCTGTTCTTTGGCGAATGCTGCCTGCGAAAAAGGCTGCGCAAGCATCGGGACTACTACAGGGACGAACGCAGGCGGCAGAGAAGTGACCAGGATTGGAGTTGTTCTGACAGTGCGTCGACCGACTCATCTGATTTCGACAGCTGGGAGAATGGTTCCGCTGCGGATTTCGAAGATGAAACTTGCCGCGAGAGCGCAACAACACGTCCGAGAAGGGCGACGATCAGCGAAGGCACGAAGACATCCGTACCGCAGACCACCGTGCCCGGACCTCCTCCACCGTCGCCTGAAATATTGTAAAGCGTAATATAATTCGTTTCTCGAGAGAAAAATGGCAACCCTGTGCATTGCGTACGCGAACCTAACATCGGGTCCCATCAAAACCGCCCTTACCACGATCGCGGTGGTCACGGCCATCATCGGTGTGACCCAGATCAACCTCTTCTACAAGCCCAACGGGTCGCTGCGGAACTTCGGGACGGGCTCGCAGGAGACCATAGTGCCAGCGTGGCTGGCGATAACCGCCGTGGGGTGGGTTGTCTACCTGCTCTCCGCCACAAGCGACACTTTGGCCATCTCTCTCGGCCACCACTGAATTTGAACGATTAATAAGAAATTTCGATCGTTAAATCATCCCAGCTTTTCCGAGGGTGTCAAAAATGGAACAGTACGGACGAAATCAATTGCGAAGGTACAACATGTACCAGGATGTCGAACTCAACGCCGAACTCATGCCTCACGGGACCGTGGACCAGTTTCTGAGCGAGCTGCAGAAAGAAGAGAGGCTCTGGCTGGAACGAGTCTGCAAGAAACTTCAGACTGCAGATGCCAGGTGCAACGCCCTCCTGTGGATCAGGCTGCCCGTGAGGATGTCCCACCTGCTGCAGCCCCTCATCTCCAACAACGCCTTCGAGGTACACCACGCCACCAAAGACTACATCATGCTCGTCAAAGGCCCGGGCGAGAGACCAGCTCTGAACGTTCCGCTGTACGGCACCCACTACGTGAGGGTGGAATGCGTGGTCCTGGAGAAATCAACCGGTAAGGTGCTCGTGGTCAGGGAGGCCTCGTCCGCGAGCGGGAGGATGAAGCTCGTGACAGGTTCGGTGAATTCCGGAGAGTTCATAGCCAGCGCGGCAGAGCGAGAGGTCAAGGAGGAAACGAACATCGATGCGCAGTTTGTCAGCATGATCGGGGTGGGAAACCGGTTGCGCACGAGGTTCGGCAAGGATGAGGTGCTCGTCGGGTGCCTGCTGGTGAGCAGAACGCCCTCGCAGGTCCCCGTGCCTCGCAGGGGAGAGATACTGAGCGCAGAATGGTCGGATCCGATGCAGGCTATCAGGACGTGCTGCGTCGAGAGCAGGAGATGGATGGCCTGTGCCGTTTTTGTGGCTGACAATCCCATCGGCAGGCTCGAACATCACACCATAGACGACATCAGGAGCTCGCACCAAAAGATGGAATTGTACGCGTATTATTAATAGATATACAAATCTGTTTACGTCATTCTGCCATCAAACTGTCCAAGTTTTTTGATCTGTAAAATAGCCTTCTCAAACTTTGAGCAGCAGCACGTGAATAGTTTTGGATGAACTCACCTGGTGCTGCTGCTCAAACCGTTTCAGAACCCCAAGGGACACCCCAAAACTTGGACAACTTGATGGCTAAATGACGTGGCAACAAGATACATGAATCTACATGCCACGTCATTCTGCCAGCAAGTTGTCCTAGTTTTGGAGTCTATAAATAGCACCACCAAACTTTAAGCAGCAGCACATGAATAGTTTTGGTTTGACTTCACATGGTGCTGCTGCTCAAACCGTTTGGGGTCCCGAACCGACACCCCAAAACTTGGACAATTCGATGGCAAAGTGACGTGTCAGGAGATTCACAAATCTTTAGTGCCACGTCATTCTGCCATCAAACTGTCCAAGTTTTTGGATCTGTAAAATAGCCTTCTCAAACTTTAAGCAGCAGCACGTGAATAGTTTTGGTTCAGCATCACCTGGTGCTGCTGCTCAAACCGTTTCAAGACCGAAGGGACACCCCAAAA
>JGI24721J26819_10000744_pt1 | contig 36262 bp, 36 predicted proteins | sample YelNatPaOPGAMG01_FD_26819 | JGI IMG/M metagenome (IMG submission 26819) | reverse complement strand
GGCCCTGTTTACTCTTCCAGTAAAAATAGGCAGGCAGTCCCAGTAGAATTATGCCCAGGCCAGCCATGGAGTTCCAGAATTCCTTAACCAGAGAATTGACCGAAATCAGTAAAGCCGCCAGAACAAAAATAGCCGGGGTTACCGGGTATCCCCAGGTCCGGTAAGGCCGGGGCAGGTCCGGCCTTTTTTTCCGCAAGACAAAAACCGCCGCTCCGGTCAGACCAAAAAACAGCCACTGGCCGAAAACAACGTAGGTGAAAAGCTGTTCAAAAGTCCCAGACAAGCTGAGGATAATACTCCACAGGCTGATAAAAATAATAGAAACATGCGGCGTTAAAAAACGTGGATGAACCCGGGCAATGCTTTTAAAAAAGAGACCATCCCGGGACATAGCAAAGTAAACACGTGGTGAACAAATCAAGTTCTGGTTAGCCGCACCCATGATGGAAAACAGGATGACAAAAGAAATGATAGAAGCTCCCAGGGGGCCAACCGCTACCTTCATGGCTTCGGCCGCTACTCTGGGTGTGGCAGCTATGACGGAAGCTGGCAGGACGTAAAGATAAGCCAGGTTGGCCAGAAGGTAAAGGCCAATGACCAGGCTCAAACCAAACAGCAACCCCAGCGGCATATTCCGGTCCGGCTGTTTAACTTCACTTGCGCTGTAAGTAGCTGATTCCCAGCCTTTATAGGCCCAGAAGGTGGCTACCATGGCCACACCGAAGGCACTCAACAGGTCAAGAGAAAATTTCCCGGGCTGTGGCTCTAAAAAATTTTTCGTCTGGCCATGGCCAAAGATGAAAATCACCCCACAGATGCCGGCAATGGCTCCCACTTTAATCAAAGTTAAAAGATTCTGCAGGTTGGCTCCCCACCTTACTCCCACATAATTAACAGCCGCTAGAAAGAGGATGAAAACGACCGCCAGAATTTTGGACATAAGCGGAGTCATTTTGAAAAAGTAAGGAAGATAATTAGCGGAAAAGGCCACGGCCAGAGTAGCAATCGCTCCTGAATCTATCACCAGAAAAAGGGTCCAGCCGAAAAGAAAGGAAAGCAGCGGACCGTAAGCTTCCCTGAGGTAAACGTACATCCCACCTGCTTCAGGCATGGCGGCCCCGAGTTCAGCAAAAGCCAGGGCGCCCAGAAAACTGAGAAAGCCACCTACCACCCAGACCAGGAGCATCAGCAGTGGCGACTTCACTTCCAGGGCAATCTTGGCTGGTACCAGAAAAATCCCTGAACCAATCACTCCACCAACTACGATGGAGATGATATCCGTCAGGTTTAACACCCTGGGCAACCTGGCCTGGGTTTCAGCCGGTTCAATAAGATTCTTTTCCATTCTTCTTTCCTTGAGTTTCTTTGACCTAAATTTTAACAGGCAGAAGGGAAAAGAGCAAAGAAGAATTTTCTCAGAACTGGTCCATCAGGCGATACTGGATAGCTTCGGCCACGGCTGCGGCAGAGATTCTTTCCTCGCCTGAGAGGTCGGCAATTGTGCGGGCGACTTTTAAAATCCGGTCATAGGCACGGGCACTGAAACGAAACCTTTTAAGAGCAGCTTCCAGCAGATTCTGTCCCTCGCGCTCAAGTTCGCAATACTGCCTGACTTCCTTTGAGCCCATGGCAGCGTTGGAAAATATTTTACGGCCTTTAAACCTTTCCCACTGTTTTTTTCTGGCCAGACATACTCTCTTCTTGATTTCGGCCGAGGGCTCACCCGTCGGTTTACTGACCAGGTCCTGGTATTTTACCGCCGGCACTTCCACCTGGATATCAATACGGTCTAGGAGCGGCCGGGAAAGTCTGGCATAATACTTCCGGCGTTCCGCTTCCGTGCAATCGGTTTCCCCTCTTGAACCCAGCATCACTTCGGAGCAGGGATTCATGGCTGCCACCAGCATGAAAGAACAGGGATAACTGATGGTCCCGGCCACCCTGGAGATAGTCACCAGACCATCCTCAAGCGGCTGCCGCAGACTCTCCAGAGCCTGCCGGCTAAATTCCGGAAATTCATCCATGAACAGCACACCGTGGTGAGCTAAACTGACTTCCCCGGGCCGGGGATAATTCCCACCGCCCACCAGCCCGGTATCCGTGATGGTGTGGTGTGGCGCCCGGAANGGACGCTGACTGATAGCTGCTCTGTCACCCAGCAGTCCGGCGGCGCTGTAAATCTGGGTGACCTCTACCAGCTCCTCAAAAATCATGTCCGGCAGAATGGTGGGTAATCTTCTAGCCAGCATGGTTTTGCCAGAACCCGGCGGACCAATCAGCAGCAGGTTATGNCCTCCGGCTGCNGCTACTTCCAAAGCCCGCTTGGCTTGCTGCTGTCCCCGAACTTCAGAAAAATCTACCTCCGGTCTGGAGTCACCCAGGAGTTCTTCCAGAGAATAGGTGGCTGGTTTTACTTCCTGATTTCCGTTTAAGAGAGAAATGACCTGACTCAAATGATTTAAACCATACACCGTTAATTTTTGCACCAGGCAGGCTTCCCTCTCATTCTTTTTGGGTAGAACCAGACCAGAGAATTTTTTCTGATGAGCNAGCAAAGCTACTGGCAGAGCACCACGAACNGACTTAAGGCTGCCTTCCAGCGTCAGCTCACCCACAAACAAAAACTTTGCCAGAGAGCTTGAGGGCACCACCCCGAGAAAAGCCAGCAGCCCCAGAGCAATCGGCAGGTCAAAGGAAGAACCTTCTTTTTTCCGGCTGGCTGGAGCCAGGTTGATGATAATTTTTTTGGCCGGAAAGTCAAACCCGCAGTTGCGCAAAGCGGCCCTGACCCTTTCTTTACTTTCCCTGACTGCCGCATCCGGTAAACCAACGATGATAAAAGCCGGCAGGCCCGGTGAAATATCCACCTCTACTTCCACCAGGTAAGCTTCTATGCCGTGCAGGGATGAACTGGGAATTCTGATAAGCATGGTGACAAAATTAAAGACGGGAATGATGGCGCAGATTTCTCAGCGGCTTTTTTAGAGGTTATTTTTTCTTGGTCAGGCCAAACTCTTTAGACAAACGTTCAATTTCTTGTTCAATATCTTCAATGGAATGAACCTTGATTTTAGTCGTTGGGAAAGGAACTTCATCTCCGGGTTTGACAAACTCAATCTCTGGCATTTCCTGATGTCTGGCGGCTTTCTTTCTGCCCGCCGTTTCCACCATGGCAGCCACTTTTTCTGCTGAGCTGAGAGTTACAGCCTGCGCTGGAGTGGCGGTCCTTTCCGCCACCCGGATTTCCTCCCCAAAAATCCTGGCTTTCACCACCGGAACGGTCAACCGGGCAATTTCTTTCAAGGTTTCCAGCACTCCCCGGCCGTTAATGGCTTCAGCTTCAATGTAGGGTGCGTTGCGCTGGTTGAGAAGCCGGTTTAAAGTTTCCACCGGGATAAGGTTGGGTAAATCCCTTTTGTTGTATTGAAAGACCAGCGGGACATGATTCAGGTCTATGTTATTTTCCAGGCAGTTGCGCCTGAGCCCCTCAAAGCTTTCCAGGTTGGCATCAAGCAGGGGCAGCTGGGAGTCAGCCACAAAGACAATGCCGTCCGCTCCTTTTAAAACGCTTTTCCTGGAAGCTTCATAAAAAACCTGGCCGGGGACTGTCAGAAGTTGAAAATGAACCTTAAAATCTTTGATGAGTCCGGCTTTTATGGGCAGCAAGTCAAAGAAGAAAGTCCTTTCTGTTTCAGTTTCCAGGCAGACCAGCTCCCCCCGGTAAGCAGGTTCCAGTTTGAAATAGATATATCTTAAATTGGTAGTTTTTCCGCTTAAACCAGGCCCGTAGTAAACTATTTTAATGGCAATATTCTTGGTAACGTAATTCACATAGGCCATCTTGTTTTGTTCCCTTGGTTAATTTGTTATCACAGCCACATACCTTTAGTCAACTGACAATTTAAAAAATTGACAGTTTTTTATGGTTTGAAAAGCCCGGTCTCTTGTGCTATTTTTGATTATCCCCCAATCATCAACAAAGGATTCCCTGATGAACATAACAGATTTAAGACAAAGACCACGGGTGGCTGTTATCGGCGGTAACAACCCGAAGCCTGAGTTTCTGGACCTGGCTTATCAGGTCGGCCGGTTGCTGGCCAGCCGGGGCGCTATTCTGGTATGCGGCGGGCTGGGTGGAGTTATGGAGGCCGCGGCCCGGGGGGCCAGAGAAGCAGGCGGGCTGACCATTGGCTTGTTACCGGGGAAAGACCGCTCTGAGGCCAATAATTACATTGACCTGCCCATCGTCACCGGCATTGGCTACAACCGAAATTCTATGGTTGTGCTTAATGCTGATGCGGTCATCGCCATTGACGGTGAATACGGTACGCTCAGCGAGCTGGCTTTCGCTTTTATTTTCGGGAAAAAAGTTATCGGTCTTAAAACCTGGGAAGTAAAAGGAGTTATCCCGGCCTGGACGCCTGAAGAGGCCGTGGACCTGGCCTTAAGCAAACATGAGTGAAAACAAAAATCCTCAAGACGGACTCCAGGACCCCCGGTTAGAAAAATTGCTCCAGCCCGGTCTTGAAGATGAAGATGACCTCCAGCCAGAGCTGGAGCTCCCGGAACTGGAAAACATCAAACTGCTCATTTCCTACGACGGGACTGAATACCACGGCTGGCAGAGACAGCCCGGTCGGGTGACCATCCAGGGCAAAATAGAAGAAGCCCTGATGAGAATCCTGGGGGAAAGAATCAGCCTGCAGGCAGCCGGCCGAACCGATGCTGGCGTTCATGCTCTGGCTCAAGTAGCCAATTTCCGGGCTAATTGCCGGCTGACTGACTTGGAACTCGTGCGGGCTCTTAACGCCATGCTCCCTTACGACATAAGAATCATGGCCGCCGAGCGGGTACCCTTCCATTTCCATGCCAGAAAGTCAGCCAAATCCAAGGTTTACAGGTACAGAATTAAAACCTCAGCCATCATAAGTCCCTTTGACTACCGGTATGTGCTGCACTACCCTTATCCGCTGGATGTAGAAGCCATGCAGCGAGCCGCTTCCAGGTTTGAACGGGAAGATGATTTTTCCGCTTTTTCTTCAAATAAATACAGAAACCCGGTGAGAAAAGTTTTTCGCGCCACCCTGGAAAAAACTGAAGACGAACTCGTCTTCACCATAGAAGCCAACGGCTTTCTCCGTTACATGGTTAGAACCATTGTTGGCACTTTAATAATGGTGGGCAGGGGGAAATTAAAGCCCGAAGACATTGAAATTCTCTTCCAGGAGAAAAAGCGGACGACCAGCAGCCCGACGGCTCCGGCTAAAGGCCTCTGTCTTGTGCGGGTAAATTATTAATTTCAAAAAACACCGGGTAATTAATCCAGGATTAAGCCCATCACGTAGGCATCTTCAGTCGGGTTGGAATAATATTCTTTCCTGACCCCCAGAACAGAAAAGCCGAGCTTCTTGTAAAGGTTAAAAGCCCGGGTGTTAGAAACTCTCACTTCCAGGGTAACGAAATGCGCTCTGTATTCACGCAGCTGTTCCAGGGCATACCTCATCAGCCTTTCCCCATAACCTTTCCCCTGATAATCCGGATGAACGGCTACGTTGTTAATCTGAGCTTCATCGCCGATGAGCCAGAAGATGATGTAGCCGACTATTCTCCGGTCCTCACGGTGGACAGCTACCAGCGGAAAAGAAATGGCCCGGTTCTGGATTTCTCCTCTAAAAGTATCTTTGCCCCAGGGGTTGGGAAAGCACATTTTTTCTATGGAGACTACTTCCGGCAAATCTTCTTCTCGCATCCGCCGGAAAAGCAGCGGGCTATTATTCCTGTCTTCCAGCTTTTTTCTCCTCAGCTTGAGATTTGCGGTAGTAAATGGGTTCTAAAGCAGAAGCTGTCTGACCGCCACCAGATTTTAAGAGTTCATAACCAAGCTGGCCGATTTCGGCCGCCAGATAATAATTTCTTCTGGAAAACCTGGCCCGGGCACCGAGTGTGGTGGTGATTAGTTCACGATACAGCTCGCTTCCCGTTCCCAAAAAATCCACATTCCCCTCTGCTGGAATCTGCTGGAGAAAATCTTCAGGCAGGTAAGCCCCCTCAGGTAAGAGTTCTTCCAAACGGCCGTTTTCTTTCAGGCGATAAAGCGCGGCAAAGATTTCACCCTTTCTGGCATCAATGGCCGGCGCTATTAGTTCTGCTCCGGGAAAAATCATCTTTAAAGCCAGCGCGCGAAGTGAAGAAACAGGCGCTACCGGTTTGCCAGAAGCCAGACTCAGAGCCTTGACCAGACTCAAACCAATTCTAATTCCGGTAAAAGAACCAGGACCCGCAGCCACCGCCAGTCCCCCCAGCTGCTCCAGTTTCCGGCCCGAGATCTTAAAAACTTCATCCACGGCCCGGAAAAGTTGTCTGGAATGGGAAGAGGGAGAAGTATAATTAATTTCTACCAGCAGGCCAGCCTCTTCCAGGAGAGCCACCGAGCCGAACCGCGTGGTCGTATCCAGCGCCAGTAAGAGCATTCTCGCCTTTTATTTATTATGAGTTAATTGCTTGCTTAAAGCTTGGCTGCTACCGCTTCAGCTACTTCCAGAGTTTTGGCTGAGCCACCCATGTCATAAGTTCTGACTTTACCTTCTTTGATGACTTCAGCCACGGCCTGCTCCAGAACCCGTGCTTTTTCTGTCTCGCCAAGCCAGTCCAGCATCATCTTGGCAGCCAGCAGAGTGGCTATGGGGTTGACCTTGTACATACCAGCGTATTTGGGGGCTGAACCGTGAGTGGGTTCAAAAACCGCATACTTATCTCCGATGTTCCCGGCGCAGGCAAAACCCAGGCCGCCAACCAGCTGAGCAGCTAAATCAGAAATGATATCGCCAAACAGATTTTCCGCCACCAGGACATCGTAGTCCTGGGGATTTTTTACCAGCCACATGCACATGGCATCCACGTTGGCTTCAATAAACTTAATATCCGGATACTCAGCAGCTACCTTTCTGGCCACCCGCAGCATCAGGCCACCTGTTTCTCTCAGCACGTTGGGTTTTTCTACCAGCGTTACTGATTTCCGGTTATACTTTCTGGCGTACTCAAAAGCCGCCCTGACTATTCTTTCACAGCCTTTCTGGGTCATGATGCGAGTGGAAACAGCAATCTGGTCGGGCGGGACATCTTTAAAATCCTTCATCTTCGGATGAAGCATCAGAGCTTCCCGGACCTGGTCTGGAAGAGGATAAAATTCCACACCCGCATAACTTCCTTCAGTATTTTCTCTGAAAATCACCAGGTCTATGTTTTCCCGGTAATTCAGAGGATTACCCGGATAGGCTTTGCATGGTCTGAGGTTTATGTAAAGGTCAAAAAGCTGCCGCAGTTTGACAATCGGGCTGACATAACTCAACCCTTTACCCTGAAGCTCGGGAGCAAGTTCTCTGGCCGCATCTTCTTTGGGCTTGGAAGTTATGGCGCCGAAAAGGCAGGCATCAGTTTCTTTGAGCAATTTTATGGTTCTTTCCGGCAGGGCGTTTCCTTCCTTGCACCAGAACTCCCAGCCTATATCCCCGTAGAGATATTCAGCCTCCAGGTTGAGCCGGTGGAGCACAATCATGGCGGCTTCAATAACTTCTTTGCCTATACCATCACCAGGCAATACAGCAATTCGGTATTTAGCCATTTTACATACTCCTTTTTGGTTTAAATCAGTTGTGGAAAAAATATTATGCTTTATCTTTGATTTACAAGTCAAGATAAATCAGGCAGTCATTTTCTTTAAAAAAAAGGGCCCGGCGGGGCGGGCCCTGATTATCCAGCGTGAGGAAAGAAAGGTAGCCTATTCCAGCCAGATTTTTACTGTTTCATCTTCTTCGTTGATTTCCACGATAGAAAGCGGACCGGCTTTTTTTAGCTCGGCCAGCAATTCTTCCAGGTTCAGCCTGGCCTCCATTGATTTTAACTTAATTTCTTTATCCTCCGCGCAGCGCGCAAAAATTTCCACCAGGGCAATGGGCATGGTAATCTTTACCTTTTCTTTCCCGGTCTTGTTATCAACAACCAGCACCTTAAACCACTTTACCTCGCCTTTGACCTCAGCCTTCGGGTTGTCCTGGACCGCCTTCTTGATCACCTGATAATCATCGCGGTCAACCGGGTAACCAGGTCCAACCAGCCACAACAGGGCCACCAGCGTCAGAATCGCCAGCCAGATTGCTTTTTTCATGATCATCCTCCTTTATATTTCATGTTTTATTATTCAACCCAGATTTCTATGAGATTGCCATCTTCCTCTATCCTGACCAGCTTCTCCTTTGACTTCGCCAGGTCGGAGAGAATTTTATCCAGGTCGTAGCCTTTTTTCCTCAGCTCAACTTTTTGCTCGTCTGGAATGGCCTGAATAGCCAGGTCCGCCAGGGCCAGAGGCAGATTTATAGAAACGGACGGAGTCTTTTTGCCCTTTTCGGTTATCCTGATTTTGATCATCCTTAAGGAGCTGCTCTCCGACCCTTCCTTGATTCCCCTTAATGTTTCGGGAGAAATTCTGAGCAGGGCAATTTTGGCCCGGTCGATAAGTTCCGGGTCTTTTTCGTTTTCCACGATGTACTTCAGAACTGGAACAGCTCTGGCGGCCAGTTTTTTATCTTTCAGATAACTGAGTTTAAAGGCCGCATAATACCGGATGACTCTGGAACTATGGTTTAGTTTCTTCTCCAGCAACGGACCAAAGCCAACCTCCCCGTTGTTGTAAAGTGTGACAGCCAGGTCAATGCTGGTAATTTCTGCTTCCTCTACCAGGGTTTGAGGCAGGTTAGTATTCTGCAAAAATTCATCCAGGACCTTCCAGGCTTCGCGCTCTCTGCCTTTTTGTTCTGCCAGACAGCGGCCAAGGTAGAATAAAGCCTGGCTACGAGAGCTGCTTTTTGGTAACGGCTGAGAAGTTCATTAAGCTTTTTCTCGGCTTCGGTCCAGTTCTTATCAAAAATCAAAACCTTAGCTTCGTTTAATAATTTTTCATCCTCCCCGGACTGCCCCTGAGCGTAGGTGGGAATAAAGGCGGCCAGTAAAAATATTATTAAAATTAAGCTTGTAGGAACTAATTTTCTCACTTCACACCTCACCCTGCTCTAATTCTTTTTTGACCAGATTTATCTTGAGGATAAGCTGTTTTTCCTCCACCAGCTGTCTTATTTTCTCCAGCTCAGCTTCAGACATCTGCGGNCTGAGCTGCAGCAACTCCAGGAACAGCATTTCAATCTGGTCACAGATGTTTTTAGCCTTCATCAACCTGAGGTCGTCCAGNCGGTTATTCAGATACTTCTTTTCGGTCAAGACTTCTCTTAACTTTTCGGAAGTCAAAAGGCTGGAAAGGTTTTCTGGTTTCTGGCTGTTAAGCAGTTCACTCAGGAGATACTGGCTGGTTTCTAAGTAACCGATGGTCTGTTTTCGAGCCAGTTCCAGGTCTACCTTTTCTACAAACCCCTGGGGCAGGTTGATGCTGGAATCAGGCTGGCGCGAAGAAAATCGTACCTGACCGGTAGTAATCAGCAAATAGGTTAGAATGGCTCCCAGGAAAAGCCCCAGGCTCAGCCCGGCCGCCAGCGGCTGCCATCTCCAGCCAGAGAAACTCCACCGCCGTTTTTTTTCAGGTTGTTTCTGAATCGGTTTCCAGGTATTATCTACTATCCTGCTGGCTTCGGCCGACCAATCAATCGAACTGGCCACTGTCTGAGCCTCCTCTTTGACCTCAGACACCAGGTGGAAAACTTTTTTCCATTCTTCCAGCTCTCTCTGGCAGGCCAGGCACCCCTGCAGATGTTTTTCTACTTCAACCCTCTCCCCTTCAGAAAGCTCCTGGCTCAGATAAGCTACCAGCTCAGTTTTTACCTGACGACAATCTTTCATTGGTTGCCTCCTAACTGAGGCGCAAGAATCTCTTTTAATCTTTGCATGGCTTTAAAATGCAGGGATTTAACCGTGCCCACCGAAATCTTAAGCCGCCGGGCAATTTCTTCATACTTGAGCTCTTCATAATGGTGCAGAATAAACACGTCTTTCTGGCGCGGCGGCAGAAGATGAACTGCTTTCTGTAACATCTGGCCGGGGTTAAACCTGGCCGGGTCTGATTGGGCACCGGCCATAACTTCCCGGTCAAGGTCCAGCTCATCAAGGCTTTCCTTTTTCCTGACCATCTGCCTTCTTAAAAAATCAATGCTCAGGTTCCGGGCTATTTGCATCAGCCAGCCCTGAAAATTCTCACCAGGGCGGAAAGAGTTTATCTTCTCATAAAGCCGGAGGAAGGTTTCCTGAACCAGGTCCAGGGCGTCTTCCCTGTTCCTGACCAGCGAATAGGTCACCACAAACACTTTCTGTTGATAACCTTCAACTAACCTCATGAAAGCTTCCCTGTCTCCCTGTTTTATTCTCTCCACCAGGCTGGCAATTTCCTTTTCCTCCAGCTTTACCTGTTTCTGTTCCATGCCTGAATTCTGTCCCCCTGAGGTATCTTCTGCCCATAGTATACAATCATTCCAGCCAGACCAGAACTCTTTCTTCCTCGTCCACGACTTCTACCAGCAACCCAGCCGGCATCTTTGATAACGCTTCCTCTACGGCCCTGGTCTCAAATTGATAATCAGCCTTTTTCAGCCCGTGATTATTTCCCTCTTCCAGAGAACTGATAACCCCCTTTTTAGCCATCCAGTAAGGAAGAGAAATTTTTACCAGTTGAGCTTCTTCCGGGTCGTAAACCAGACAGACAAGTTTATGGGGGGCACGGGGCCGAGAAGCAGAAATCTTCTCTATCTTTTGTCTGGCTTTAGCAAACTTTTGGGCTGCTGTCTGTGGGTCAGCTTTTTCCACGTAGACCAGACAGCTAGTGCTGAAAAGAATTAGCACCGCCAGAATAGCAGCTATTTTGCCTTTCGGGGACATTTTTCTTCTCCTCCACTGCTCACTCCATGAGCGTTTACGGAAGAGAAGATAAAAAGGTTTACTTCAGAGAACAGTTAAACCCTCTCCCCAAAAAAGGCAGACCGTTGCTTTCTGGCTTAAAATTTGGGGAAATTAAAACCTACCAGGTCAGAAAATATCAGAATCTGCGGAAATTTCTTCTCGGCTGCGAACCTGCTCCGGGACGCCTTTCTCCGCTTTTTCTTTCTGTCTTTGGCCTGGCATCATTGACGATAATCTTACGACCGTCAAATTCTGTCCCGTTAAGATTGGCCTTAGCTTCCTGAGCCATTTCTTCGGTAGACATTTCCACGAAACCAAAGCCCCGACCCTGCAGGATGTTAACTGAGGTAACTTCTCCATACTGAGAAAAGAGATCCTTCAGTTTTTCCTCCGTGGTCCTGTAATTCAAGTTACCCACATAAAGTTTTAAAGACATACAAAAAACCTCCTCGACCTATCCCGATCGGATTCCCCCTTTTTTGAAGGAGCAACTCGATGAGAAAGGTAGATTTTATGATGCCACAGGAAAAAAACAAAATCAAGAGAAAAATTTACTTTACCGGCGGGTCCTGCCTCAGGTGGGCGGGTGTAATCTTTTTTTAAACCAGGTTCTCAATTTTTCCATTTTTTCCACCTGATTCCTGGGGGCTCGCCCCTTACAGGTGGAAATTTCCTCAGAGCCAGCCGGTGCTCCCCAGCGAATTTCCACACAATCATTCGGGTTGTAGCCCATCTCCAGAGCTTCTTCTCGCTCCAGAATTTCCTTAACGGTTAACTTCCAGGGAGAACCATCTGACCGGCGATAAACAATACTGAGTTCATCAGCCAGTTTACGGGATAAATCTTCAAGCCTCTTTTTAATCTCTGTCAGGGATTCACCTTTTTTAATCTTATACCTTTCCGGCCGCTTCATCACCTTACCGATGAATTCCTTCACTGTGTCCATAGCAATCAAAAGACGTAAATCGCGGTTTGGAGTGGAATAATCTTCCCAGGGCCCGGTAGAAATGAAAACAGCCGGCCCATCAGGCATAGGAATAAGGTAGCCGGGATGTTCTCTTTTAAATTTTTCCGCTATTTCCACGGCCTCAACCCTGACCAAAAGAAGTTCGTGCAGCGCCCGGTAAAGTTCTCTTAGCGCTATTTCCGGGTCCAGGGGAGAGGGGTTAATAAGCCCTTCCAGGCGGTCATAAAATTCTTCCGCTGGCATCTTATACTGTTCTAAGGAAAAGCCCCAGCTGTTTTCCCCGGAAGTTAGCTCTTGATTACTTTTTAACCTGAGCTGGCCCTTAATTTTTTCAATTGGCCGAAAAGCTTTGAAGCCGGGCTCGCCTACGACGTTTTCAGTAACAAAAATAAAATTGCCTTTCCAGAACCTCTTTATCCCAATCGTCCCGTCAGGCTGAGCGTCCACGGCCAGCAGAACACCAGGACGTTCCTCTGTTTGCGGCACCCAGCGGACCAGCATCAGAGTGTGCCCATAGGGGTCAGCAAAGACCGTTCCAGGCCTCAGGTATTCCCTTTTTAAGGGCCAGAGGATAATAATCTGTAAAATCTTCAGCCAGCCTGGTACGGGCCGTGCCGGAATGGACAGTGTTCATGACCAGGCGCATCAGCCGGACAAATTTCTGGAGCTCGTTACCGGTCCCGGCCGGCATTTCGTTTGTCAACCAGCGGCCACAGGCCGGTGGTCGGCCCAGAGTACCACGGCTGCACTCATGAAAGCCAAAGGGCAAACGGCACTTCCAGGCAAAGTAACCCCTCAAGAAAAAAGGGTTGTCAGCACAATCAGGTTCCAGCAAAAGTTTCTCCCCTTCTTCAAAAAGGCCGAGGTGGTTATAAAGAAAGTTCCTCTTTTCATCCTTAAGCACCAGGTCTAACCTGGGCCAGGAATCATCTTCTCCTGAATCCTGGAAAAGAGCTTCTATCCAGGCCGAAAAAAGGTTTTCCCAGCTATGGCTCCAGCTTTCTCTGGCTTCCCAAAAAAAGATGCCCGCCTCCGTTCTGGTGTTTTTTTCTTCAGTTAGCACCTGGCTGAAAACAACTTTTTTACGGCCATCCAGGACTTCCAGCTGCAGAGGTGCTTTCCCGGTTACCTGGCCCTGCCACCATTGCCAGAATGGCGGCCCTCCACCCTGGCGATACCTGGTTAAACTCAGAGAGCTACCTTCCCCTACCAGCCGGACCGAAAAATTAGCTTCTGAAATTGGCTCCTCCGCTACTACCAGAACTCTTATTTTCCCCTGACTTAGCGGGTTGGCCGGCGAAAAGAAAACGGCTATGTTGCTGGGGTGAGAAGGCAGAGGCTTCTGGGCTAAAACCTGACCTTTTACAGCCAGAAACAAAACCACGGAAAAAATCAATAGGATTTTTAGCTGCGTCCGCTTGTTTTTCAACTCTGCCTCTCTGATGGCCTGACTCAGAGCAAATAAATAACAAACAGGATTAATTCTGGACTGAGAAGCGATTTTTGTCAAATACCTAAAGGTTTAAACACCCCAGGAAAACTGTCTCCTAAAGTCGGGGTCCCGAGCTGTTTTATCATTTATGAAGGCTTTAAATCACAGCCTCTTCAGTTAAAATACTGGTTCCATATTTATTTCCAGCCAGATTCCCGTTAAAATATCAGACACAGGAGGAAAGATGAACAAAAAAACCATCTGGGTTTTGATCATTCTTTTCTTTTTTATCCTGGGCCTGGTGGTCCTGCTCTCTATGGTTTATTCTTTTTTCCGGCCTGAAAAGGTGGAAGTGGCCAACAATGCTTACCTGGAAATAAAACTTGACGGCCGGCTGGATGATTACAACGCTGGCCCTCAGCTCACTGATTTTTTCCAGGGCAAAATCATGTCCCTCTACGATACCTGGCTAAATCTGAAAAAAGCCAGCCGTGACCCCCGGATAAAAGCTGTGGTTTTGAGGTTCGGACTTCTGGAGGCCGATTGGGCCAAGATGAACGAACTGCGGGAAGCCATCCTGGAATTCAGAAAATCTGGCAAACCAGCCATAGCTTATNTTGAAGAAGCTCCGGACGCTGACCAAGAATATTATTTAGCCTCTGCCTGCGATAAAATCATCATCCATCCGCTGGGCTGGCTGGGACTTAACGGCCTGGCGGCCGAAATTCCGTTTTTCAAAGGCACTCTGGATAAGCTGGGCATCAAAGCCGAGTTTGAACACATAGAAAAATACAAGACCGCTTACAATCAGTTTACGGAAACAGGCTTTACTCCAGAACACAAAGAAATGATGGAATCCATCTACCGGGACTTTTTTGAAACCTACCTCAACACCATAAGCTCCGCCAGGAAAGTTACGCCGGAAAAAATGAAAGAGCTGATTGACCGCGGCTCGTTTCAAGCCCAGGAAGCGCTCAAAGCTGGCCTGGTTGATGGCCTGGCCTATGAAGATAACCTTTTCGCCGAGGCTGGTTATAAAAAACTGCCCGAGCTTACCAAGATAACCAACGAAAAATACGCCAGCCTCAACCCAGAGGTTTTTGGGCTTAACCGGGGTCAGAAACTGGCTCTGATTTTTGCTTCCGGCGCCATAATCAACGGTGAAGGCCAGATGGTAGCGCTCGGGAGTGAAACCTTCACCCGCTGGATAAGGAAAGCAGCCGCTGACCGCTCGGTGGCTGCCATTGTCGTCAGGGTTGACAGCCCGGGTGGCTCAGCTCTGGGCTCGGATGTCATCTGGCATGAAATGCTCATGGCCAGGAAAGAAAAGCCCGTGGTGGTTTCCATGTCTGGTCTGGCTGGCTCAGGTGGTTACTGGATTTCTCTGGCGGGTAACTCCATCATTGCCCAGCCCCAAACCCTGACCGGCTCCATCGGAGTAATCTCCGGCAAGTTCAGTTTCGCCGGACTAATGCAGAAGCTCGGCATAAAAACAGAAAAAATAGTTTTTGGTAAAGAGGCCGATGCTTATTCCATCTACCGCGAGTTTACACCCGAAGAAAGAGCAGCCCTGAAAAATCAAATCCGGATAATCTACCAGCAATTCCTGGAAAGGGTGGCCACAGCCCGAAACCTACCGGTGGAAGAGGTGGACAGGATTGGTCAGGGCCGGGTATGGACCGGCCACCAGGCGCTGGAACTCAAATTAGTTGACCAGCTGGGCGGGTTAGATACTGCCATAAATGTAGCTAAAAAACTGGCTGGAATTCCAGCCGAACAGGCAGTCAGGCTGGTGGTCTGGCCGAAGAAGAGGAAACTCTTTGACCTTTTTCTGGGAAAACAAACCGAACTTCAAGAGCTTATTTATTATTCGGAGCTGATGAATGTTTACAGCCGGATAATGAGAGTCCTGGCCCAACCAGCTGTCTGGTCACTTATGCCGATATTCAGGTATTAATTTTGCTTTTCTTTACTCTTAACCAGGATTTTTTCTTCTGGTTTTACTAACCAGAGTTTCTCTCTGGCCTCTTTTTCAATGGCCCGAGGGTCGGTTTCCAGTTTTTTTATCTCTTCTTCTAACTTTTCTTTTTCTCTGGTCAGTTTATTAACTTCTACCTGAAGCTCCAGGTACCTTTTTCTGGCCCGCTGGATATCAACATATCCCTTCTTGCCAAAAAAGGTCACCACCAGAGTAGAAAGGAGAAAAACGGCCAAAAACAGATAAAAAAACTTCTTCTTGACCGTCATCTTTGGCCTGGCTACCGTTCTGTTCCCTTCTAACATAGCAACTTTAACCCATCCTTCAGAAGAGCCCTGGCTTCCTGCTCGGTCTCAGCTTCACTGTAGCAACGAATTAAGGGCTCGGTCCCAGAAAAACGGAGAATCAACCAGCGGTCCTCAGAAAAATCCAGCTTCAACCCATCCATGGTCTCTACCGTCAGAACTTTTCTCTGACCCAGAGACAGAGGGGGGTTTTTTATCAGTTCATTGAGTTTTCTTTCTAATTCAGGCGTGCGGGGCAGGTTTTCCTGCACTCCTACCATTTTCCCGTATTTTTTGAAGAGTTTCTTAAGAAGAACAGAAAGGTCCTCGCCCAGAGTGGCCACCATTTCTGCTACCAGCAGGCCTGCGAATATGCCATCTTTTTCCGGCAGATGATCTTTGACTGCCAGACAGGCGCTTTCCTCTCCGCCAAAAATAATGTGCCCCTTGAGGATGAGGTCTCCAAGGTATTTAAAGCCCACCGGCGTTCGGTAAAGTGGAAGGTCATGGGCCCGGGCAATCCGGTCAATCAGGTGAGTGGTGGTCACTGACCTGGCCACTCCACCCCGCCAGCCCTTCACTTCAATCAGGTAATCTAGAAGAAGCGAGAGAATATAATTAGGAATAACCAGTCGNCCCTTTTCATCAAGTATGCCAAACCGGTCGCCGTCGGCGTCAGTGGCCAAACCCAGGTTACATTTTCTCTCCCGGACCAAACGCTTGAGTTCCGCCAAGTTTCGCTCAGTACAGGAAGGTGAATACCCGCCAAAGTAGGGGTCTACATAACCATGGATAACTTCCACAGGAATACCGTTTTCTTCCAGGATTTCATCCAGGTATTCCCGGCTGGTACCAAAAAGAAGGTCCACCGCTATCCTGAGACCTGCTTTCTTGAGGCTGGCAAAATCTATTTTATGCTGGAGATAATTGAGGTAATTCTGCTGCAGGTCAACTTTATGAATAAAAGTATGGTCAGGATAATAGTGAGGTCTTACCTCATCTGGAGGAATATTCTCCACTTCTTTTTCAATTCTATCCGTCACCTCCGGCAGGGCCGGAGCTCCGCTGGAGACATTGAATTTCAGTCCATTAAATTTTGGCGGATTAAAAGAAGCAGTAAAATTGATTCCCCCGCTGTGCTTATTCCTGATAATTTCATAAGCCAGGGCCTGAGAGGGACAATCCCGGTCAGCCAGAAAAACCTGAATTTTATTTTTGGACAGCAGGGCGGCTGCTTCCTCGGCAAACCTCTCGGAAAGGAAACGCGTATCGTAGCCAATGACCACAGAAATAGACCCATCAGAACTGGTGGCCTTGAGGTAATTGGCAATGGCCTGAACCACCCGGCGCACGTTGGAAAAGGTAAACTCCTCCCCCATAACCGCCCGCCAGCCAGAAGTGCCGAACTTGATCATTTTGTTTATCTGCCTAAATAATTTACTTTCTGAAAAATAATTACCATAGAAAAAGGTCTAAAGCAAATCAAGGTTAAGCTTTCAGCTCCGCCTAACTGGAAAACCAAGGCCCGTTTTTTCCTATCACCCCTTTAGAGGAAACAATAAACCCTAAAAATCACCTCAAGATTAGCCAAGGAAGATGATTGACGGGCAGCACCAAAAAAAATAAGTTGATACTGGTAAGTATAAAAATTAGGACGGGGTAAAAAATTTATTTGACACAGAGAAAGATTTTTGATAATTGATAAACAAGAGTGAGAGGAACAATATCCTCAATGGAAAGAAAGGCAATTTATCCGGGTTCTTTTGACCCNATTACTAATGGTCATGTAGATATTATTCAACGGGGGAAGAAAATCTTCGACAAAATAATTGTGGGCGTTCTTGATAATCCTAAAAAGAGCCCGTTATTCACGGCTGAAGAAAGAGTTCAGCTGATTAAGGAAATTTTTGCCCAGGACCCGGCCGTAGAAGTGATGAGTTTTAGCGGACTTTTAGTTGACTTTGCCAGAAGAAATGGTGTAAATGTAGTTATCAGAGGCTTAAGGGCAATCTCCGATTTTGAGTATGAGTTTCAGATGGCCTTGATGAACCGAAAATTAGCCCACGAAATGGAAACGCTGTTCATGATGCCCAGCCTTAAGTATTCGTTCCTCAGCTCCAACATGGTTAAAGAAGTATTTCAGCTTGGGGGTTGCGTAAAAGACCTCGTTCCGCCCCAGGTGGAAGAGGCTCTTAAAAATAAAATTATGAATTCTAAATTATAAAGGCGGTAAAAATGTTCGGTTTAGGCAAAACCAAGGGTGTGGTCGGGCTGGATATTGGGTCCTATGCCATTAAGGCNGTGGAGTTGAAAATTAAAGAAAAAGGTGAATCTGTCCAGTATGAGGTGCAAAAAATTGGTTATGAGCCACTACCCCACGATGCCATTGTCGAGGGCACCATCATTGACTCCACCGCNGTGAGCGAAACCATCAAATTGCTCTTTGAGAACGCTAAAATCACTACCAAAGACGTAGCTATTTCCATTTCCGGTAACTCGGTCATCATCAAAAAGATTTCTCTGCCGAGCATGGACCAGCAGGAATTNAGAGAATCTATCATCTGGGAAGCCAAGCACAACATCCCTTACCCTTACGAAGAAACCAATGTGGATTACTGGGAAATCAAATCTTCCCGGCCAACGGAAAACCTGGTGGACATTCTGCTGGTAGCGGCCAAAAAAGATAAAATTGCCAATTACAGCAATGCTGTTTCCATGGCCAGAAAGAACCTGGTAGCCATAGAAGTGGACATCTTCTCTCTNATCAACGCTTTTGAGGTCAACTACCCGGAACTCTTCAAAGAAAAAACCGTAGCCTTGATTAACATGGGAGCGAACATAACCAATGTTGGTATAGTGGAAAAAGGCATCCCCCAGTTGTTCCGTGACCTGTCGCTGGGTGGTTACTTCTTTACCGAAAACATAAGAAAAGAACTTAACGTCAGTTTTGAAGAAGCTGAGGCTGCTCTTAAAGGAATACCGGGAAAGAGTTTAAACGCCGACCAATTTGCCGCTGTCTTAACCATGAACATCCGGGACCTTCTGGACGAAATGGAAAAAACCTTTTCTTTTTATGAAGCCGGTGAACGCCGNGAACGCCGCATTGAACAAATCTTCCTGAGCGGAGGGCTGGCGCTGATTCCCAACATCGTCAATGCTTTTGAACTGAAGTTCAGGATTAAGACCGAACTTTTCAACCCCTTNCGGTCAATTAAATATGACCCGAAGAAGTTTGATTCCATTTATTTCAATGAAATGGCCCCCGTTTTTGGCGTGGCCGTTGGACTTTCGACGAGAAAGGTAGAGAAATAGGCCATGATCAGGATTAACTTATTAAGACCTGAAGTCAAAGAAGTAAGGGAGGCAGTACCCACCGGCTTACCCAAGCCGCCCAAAGAAAGGAAAAAAGCTAACATTGGCACCATCATCTTCCTGTTATTGCTGGTAAGCCTGGCCGGGTACTATTTTTATCAGAACTGGGAAATGCAAAAAGAAAAGCAGCTTATCGCTCAAGCTCAGCAGGAAAAAAATCAACTGCAGTATGTAGTGGCCAAACTGGAAGAAGTAAAACTGCAAAAAGCCCAGCTGGAGATGAAAATCAACCTGATAAAGCAGTTAAAGAGCAACCAGGATATTGCAGTCAAGATAATGGATGAATTGAACAAACGTATTCCAGATTATGTCTGGCTTAAGGAAGCCAGCTATGACGGCAATATTCTGAAAATCAAGGGGCAAGCCTTATCCAACAACCTGATTGCTGATTTCATCACCAACCTGGAAAGAAGTGAAACCTTTGGCCTGGTCAACCTGATTGAGTCAACGCAGAAAACGCAAGGCAGCGCCGTTTACCTGGAATTCAGCCTGAACGTCCCGGTCAAAAAACCCCAGATAGCTCAGCCGCCGGCCCAAAAACCGGCTGCGCCCCAGCCTCAGAGAAGGAGAGTGCCATGAGAAACTGGCCCTGGTACGGATATTTGCTACTGGCCATTGTCATTTTTGCTCTGGCTTTCTTTTTCTACTTTAAACCCCGGAACGCTGAATTGCAGAGTTTAAGGGAACAGCGCGAGAAGCTGGAAAAAGAAGTTCAGGTTCTGAAAGAAAAAAAGAAAGAACTGGACAAAATTGAGGCTGAGCTGGTTGTTCTCAACGCTACTTTAAAAGACCTGGAACAGATTATTCCGCAGAAAAAAGAAATCGCCGATATACTCAGAAGAATTCAGCAGCTGGCTTATGATTGCCGGTTGAACGTCCTCAAATTCAGACCTCAGGGTGAAGCCAAGAAAGACTTTTATGCTGAATGGCCCATTGATATTGAAATCTCCGGCACCTACCATAACCTGGGTATCTTTTTCGATAAACTGAGCAAGTTTGCCAGGCTATTTAACGTAAACAACTTTACCATTTCGGCAGTGAATAACCAGACCGAGTCCGTGACCATAGGAGCAAAATTTGTGGCCACTACCTATTATTTTCTTGAAGAACAGGCTCAGCCGGCCAAGCCAGCAACCACTCCTCAGCCGAGGAAATAAAAATGAGCAAGCATAAATTTTTGATTATTGGCTTATTAACCTTAGGTTTTCTGGTGCCCTTAATTCTGGCCCAGACTCAAGAACAAACCAAGCAGGAGCAGCCGCAGACCATAATTTCCTCCCAGCAAATGCTCACTGATATGCCCCCCCGAGCTTCCTACGACCCGGGAGGAAGAAGAGACCCCTTCAAAGATCTCCTGGGCAACAGAACTGGAACCGGTAAAACTGGGGCTACAGAAGGGATTTTATCTATAGATAATGCTACCCTGGTGGGTATTGTCAAAACCCCCAAGGGTTTTGTGGCCATTGTTTCTGGTCCTCAAGAGTTTCCTTATTTTCTGAAAGTTGGAGACAAACTTTCCGATGGTTATGTCTTGACCATTGACGAATCAAAGGTGGTCTTCCGCAAAACGCATGACCGGGCTTCCCCTTAATAAGGCCCAGAAACGTCGTCAAAGAAATCAATCCGGAGGAGCGTTAACATGAAAAGGAAAATTTGTTGGCTTAAACTGGCAGCTATAAATTTATTATTGGTTACCTGCCTGGTAGCGCAGGCTGCGGTGCCAGTTAGCAATCTGACCAGAATTGACCTTAAGCCTGGCACCTTGTCCACGAAAATCATCCTGCAAACCGACGCCACCACCAGCATCCAGCGAGCTGTTTATGTATCTCAGGTACCACCGATTCTGGCAGTTGAACTGGCCAACACCAGACCCGTTGAGCTGCCCAGTATTATTAACTTTGACAGCCGACTCATCAAATCTGTAAAAATTGAACCTCAGGCCAATGATTTGCGTCTCCTTTTCGGCCTGAGTGAAAAGGTTCCCTATCGTTTGTCCGTAGAAAATGGCCGGCCGGTCATTGAGCTTAACGAATTTCTCCGGAGCGCCGAATACACCATTGACCCGGGTCTGAGCCCTATGATCAAGCCCGAATCTCAGGTTCAATTCACTGGCCTGAATATCAACAACGCACCCGGCCAGGTTACCGTAAAAGTCGGCCTCAGCGGTGAAGCTCCGGTTCAGGCTTTTGCTCTGGAAAACCCGAATCGTCTGGTTATTGACCTTCTGAATACCCAGTATCAGAAACCGAGTCAAGCCTATCAGCTGGGTAAAGCCAACGTGGAAAAGCTCAGGATTGGCCAGTTTAAATTGTCTGACCCCTGTCCTATTACCCGTTTGGTTTTCGACCTGAAAGACGCCAGCTGGTATTCCCTGGATACCAGCAGAAATGGCCTGGTCATAACTTTTTATGCCCCAGCTGAAGCGGTAGTGGCTGAAAATAAAGCGGACACCAGCGTCAAGGCGAAAAAAGAAACCGTTTCCACCAGCCTGGCCAATGCCCTGCCGGTTCCAGAAACAACCAGAGTAGTTAAAGAAACCCCACCGGCTGAAGCTGAAGCCGCCCCCTTGAAACCCCAGCCCGTGGAAAACAAAAAAGAAGCCGAACCAGAGCCAAAAATGGCCAAGGAACCCCAGGCCAAACCTCAGCAGCAACAGGAAGATAAATTTAAACCACGAGTAATACAGGCCGCAGAAGAAAAATATTCCGGGGAAATCATCAGCCTGAAATTTAAAGATGCTGACCTGCGCGATGTTATCCTGTTCCTGGCTGATTTTGCTGGCTTGAACGTGATCTTTGACCCTGAAGTCAGGGGAACCATTACTCTGAACCTGCAGGACGTGCCCTGGGACCAAGGCCCTGGAAATCATCCTGAAACAGCACAAACTGGGCAAGGTTATTGAGGGTAACGTGCTGAGAATCGCACCCATAGATGTACTCTCCAGAGAGGATGAAGAAGTACGAAGGCTTAAAGAAAGCAAAGAACTGGCCGGACCCATGCAGGTTAAAACCATTACTCTTTCCTATTCCAAGGCCAGAGATGTTCAGAACTTACTCAAAAGCAAGCTATCCAAGAGTGGTGAAATAGTCATAGATGAGCGGACGAACACTTTGATAATTTCCGAAGTTAAAGACCGAATGGAACTCCTGGAAAAACTTATTTCTGTGCTTGATACACCTACGCCGCAGGTATCAATTGAGGCCAGAATAGTGGAAGCCACTTCTACTTTTATCCGCAACCTCGGCATTCAGTGGGGTTACAAAGGGATTGTGGACCCCTTCTACGGAAATCAGACCGCCATNCAGTTCCCGAATAAGATACTGGCTGACGGTTCAATGATACCTCAGGGTNNNGTNACCAAAGGTATTGGCGGGCCCTTGGGCGGCTATGCCATCAACTTGCCGGCTCCGGCTTTTAACACCGCTCTTGGCTTTTCCTTTGCTAACGTCCTTGATACCTTCCGGCTGGATGTGGCCCTTTCCGGGCTGGAAACCTCTGGCCAGGGCCGCATAATCTCTTCGCCTAAAGTCACCACGCAGAACAACCAGCCCGCGGAAATTGTTCAGGGGCGTCAGATTCCGGTCCAGACCGTTGCTAACTTCACCGTGACCACCAGGTACGTCAACGCCGCTCTGGAACTCAGAGCCACACCGCAGATTACTGCTGAAGGCACAATCATCATGAACATAGAAATCCAGAACAACGCGGCTGATTTCGCCAACCTGGTCAACGGCATACCACCCATCACCACCCAGAGTGCCAAGACCACGGTTATGGTACCGGATGGTGGAACCACCGTCATCGGCGGTATTTACCGGACTGAAGATTCTATCACCAGAGACCGGGTGCCTTACCTGCACAGCATCCCCATTCTGGGGAATCTTTTCCGTTCCTTTGCCAGAACAAGACAGAACCGGGAGTTGCTAATTTTTATCACTCCCAGGATTATAAAATAAGCTTGAGGAGAGAAACATGAGAAAGATGAATAATTTTAAAATAGTTTCCCTGGCCGTCCTGGTTTTATTGCTCCTGGGCTGCAACCCGCTGGAAAAAAACTACAAATCCAACAGCTTCATCATCATAGAAAGCATCATCGGCAAAGATAACTTGGGCAACGACAGTACAGTGGTTTTCTCAGACGTAGTTAAGGGTGGAGTGGCCTACAGTGATTTTGCCACAGTTACCTTAAGAGCTGCTCTTCTGGACCCCAACCCCATTATGGGAGTTTCTCAGTATAACGATATCATGTTGACTAAATGTGTCATTACTTATTTACCGGCAGATGGTTCTACTCCCCAAGAAGGAGTCAACGTCCCGGCTCACTATGAGGTCTCTCTTTCTCAGCTTCTGCCGGTTGGTTCCAGTGTCAGTTTCCCCTTGATGATCGTGCGTGATGTAGCGAAGCTCAATCCCCCACTCAGTGCTCTGGCCGGCAATTCTACGGCCATGCTTGAATGTATAGCCAAGATAGAATTTTTTGGACATGATTTAAGAAACAGAGAGGTTACCCAGGTTGGCTCTATTTCTGTTAGATTTGCTGATTATCTGGATGAATGAATAGAGCAAAACTTTAAGCTATTTATCGTCTGGACGCAATTTAATCCCTTAATCAGAATTATGTCCAGCCTTTCAGGCTCAGGTGGGCGGAGGAATGCTTTAATTTAAATTCATAAAGAAAATCAATAAATTCCTCAAGCTTATTTTTTTCTTTAAACCTCAAATAAAAACGGATTTCTTTCCGCGTGCGATGCCAATAATGCCTTGTTACTTTGGGGCCGATTATTTCAATTTCCGGAAAATTCTTCTGCAGTTGTTCTAGCAACACCCGAGACAACCGGGCTGAAGAACGCATAGAGTTCCCGCTTAAGTTTAGATTTACCAGAGTATAGAATGGTGGATAACCCAATAATTTTCTTATTTCTATTTCCCTCTCATAAAACCCTCGGTAATCAGAGATAACAGCCTGCCTGAGAACTGCATTATCTGGAAGTTCAGTAATCATCATAAACTGNGAACCTTCTTCATTGGCCANCAGTTCAGTAATTTGCGTAAGCTTCTCAAACACCNTCTCNGCCGCNCTGAAATCAGGACGGTTTAAGCCAATCTCAGGATTTACCACAACGACCATGGAAAATGTTACCGGCCACAATCTTGGTATAGCATATTCTGTCCCCACCACCAGAGAAATTTTCCGGTTAACAAGAGCTTTCTGCAGGGCTTTTTCCTCCGGGTGGTCATTTCCTTCCTCCAGCACTACTATTCTGGTTTCAGGCAAAAGAGCAGCAAGTTCTTCTTTAAAATACTGGCTGCCTTTAACCCGACCAACCCGCATTTTCTGGCCGCAGACCGGACATTTTTCCGGCCAGGGATAAGTCTTTCCACAATAACGGCAAGAAAGCTCCTGGCCAGGCTTATTTGAAGAAAGAGCTATCTGACATTGCTGACACTTGGGCACAAAATGACAACGAGCACACTGAACATAACCGGCATACCCCTTTTTATTAACGTAGACAAAAACTGGCTTTCGTTCTTTTATCTGGCTTTCTAAGGCCTCTTTAAGCTCGGTTTTCAAAAGCTGGTGGGCTTCTCCTGACCAAACCCGAACGTCATAAATCCTTTTTTCCTGGCCCAGGTCCAGAAGCGTACCAGCCGCTTCATGCCAGTGATAACTGCTTATCTCCGGGCAAGAAGAAGTTAAAACCAGTACCCCGTTTTCATGTTTGGCCCGCAACCTGGCCGCTTCTTTCCCATCAAAAGGAATTCCTTCCGCCTGATAATACAGTTCATCCTGTTCTTCATCAACGATGATCAGGGAAACTGGTTCAACTGGCATCAAGGCCAGAGACCTGGTCCCCAGGATAAGACAGGCCCGACCAGAATTTATTCGCCTGAGAGCTTCCCGACGCTGGGCCGGGGTAAGCTGACTGTGAAAAACCACCAGTTCTGTCTGCTGACCAACAACTTCCTGCCACCTTCTCATCCTTTGAATTTCCGGGACCAGGATGAATACATATTCATTCTGCCCGAGCAGGCTGCCTATTAGCTCTCTAAAAAACCTGGCCCTTCTGGACCAGGAACCCGCTACCAGAAACTCGCCGTATTCCTTTTTCCTGGCCTGCCTGATGATTTGCCTGATTTCCGGCTNTTCCGTCAATTCCAGAGGCAGTTGCAGCTGGGTTTTCTCTTCTCGACTTAAAGAGCTGTTTTTTCTTTTCTTAACCTGTCTTTCCTGTATTTCAACCAGACCTTCTCTTCTTAACTCCTGAAGATAAGAATTGATATTCTTAAGCCCTGTTTTTCTTCTTAAATAAACCGGAGATAACTTTCGCCCCTTGAGCAATTCCAGAATCTCTTCCTTTCTACCTTTGACTTCTGCCCGCTCCAATCTGGCCTGACCTTCGGCCGTGAGCCTGACCGCCACTTTTTTTTCATCCTGGTCTTCAGTCGTCTCCGCCAAATCCAGCAATTGACCGGGCGCCACCAGACTTTTTCTGGCCAGTTCCTTAACGAAGCTGATAAATGACGCGGAAAACCGACGGCCCTTGCTTTTCAGGTCAGTAATTTCCTTAACCTCAAAATCCGGCTCCCGGTCAAGCTGCTTGATTTCCAGAACATACCCGGTTAGCTGCCGCGAACCAAAAGGGGCCAGAACCCTATCGCCAACCTTAATTTTATCCACCAGATTTTCAGGCAGACGGTAGGTAAAAGTCTGCAGCAGGGGGAGAGGAAAAGAAATTTCGCAGTAAAAAGCCATTACCGACCCAGAAGCTTCAAAACTTTCTTCATATCTTCCCAGACCATTCTCTTGATTTCTTTGTTCCCCTCATTTCTTACCAGATAGGAAGGATGAAAAGTGGGCATGACAGGAATTCCGTTGTACTCCCCGAAATTTCCTCTGAGCTCGGACATGCTTTTATTTGTTTGCAGAAGGAATTCGGCGGCTACCTTCCCCAGTGCCACTATAACCTTTGGTCTGACCAGCTCTATCTGCTTAATCAGATAAGGAGAACAGGCTTTTACTTCATCCGGTTTGGGAGTCCGGTTTTCCGGTGGCCGGCATTTTATAACATTGGCGATGTAAACTTGCTCGCGTTCAAACCCCATGGCCTGAATGATTTTGGTAAGCAGTTGTCCGGCCCGGCCGACAAAAGGCCGGCCCTGAAGGTCTTCATCACGGCCTGGCGCTTCACCCACAAACATCAATTCAGCCTTTCTGTTGCCTTCGCCGGGCACCGCCTGGGTTCTTCCCCGGTAAAGCGGACAGAAAGTACAGTTCAAGATGCGTTTGATTAATCTGTCCCACTCCGCCTGCCATTCTTCATCTGTCAGGGACATGGTCTCCTGGAGCGGTGTCAAGCCCAGTTCTGCTCCTTCCTTTTTCAATTCTTTTTTCTCGCTGTCTCTTCCTGAATCTATCACCAGGTCAACCCCCAGCTCTTGATAGAACCGGAGTTGTTCGGCCAGTTCGTCTAACTTTTCAAGTATTTCCCTTTCGTCCTTCAAGCAGCACCTCTATCTCAGAAAATATTTCCTGACTGATTTTTCTTTTGCTCTGTCTGGGAATCAATTTTTTGCGGCCATCAGGCCAGATCAGCCAGACTTCATTCTCGTCGGCGGCAAAGCCCACCCCTTCCTCTGACACATTATTAGCTACCATCAGGTCAACTTTTTTCTTCCTCATTTTCTCCGCCGCTTTTTCCAGCGTATCAGAGGTTTCCGCGGCAAACCCAACCAACAGTTGTTCTTTCTTCTTCTCTCCTAACTCGGCCAGGATATCCGGTGTTTTTTCCAGGTTCAGGGTTGGCCCAATTTTTTCCTTTTTCACTTTGTCCGGAAATACTTCCTTAAACTTAAAATCAGCCACAGCCGCGGCCATGATTACTACTTGAGCCCGGTCAAAATGTTTGAGCAGGGCCTGACGCATCTCCTCGGCCGAGACCACTTTCTCACAATAAACACCAGGTGGCGGGTTCAGGTTAACCGGACCGCTGATTAAAATGACTTCGGCCCCGAGTTCATAGGCTTCACGGGCCAGCTCATAACCCATCTTGCCCGAAGAAGGGTTGGACATAAACCGAACCGGGTCCAGGAATTCCCTGGTCGGCCCGGCTGTCACCAAAACAACCTTGTTCTTAAAAATTTCTTTACTCCGTATGAGTCTCAACCCCTCCACTACGATGGTTTCAGGCGCCGCCAGCCGGCCGGGCCCTTTTTTCCCGCAGGCCAGGTAACCAGCTTCTGGTTCCACAAACTCTACCCCCAGAGATTTCAGCTTGCGGATGTTTTCCTGGGTTTGAGGATGGAGAAACATCGCCTCATTCATGGCCGGCGCCACCAGGACCGGACTTTTGGTCGCCAGATAAAAGGTGGTCAGAAAATCATCAGCTATCCCCGCGGCCAGTTTGCCAATTACGTTGGCGGTAGCTGGAGCAATCAGGTACAAAGCGACTTCATCCACCAAGGCAATATGCTCAATCGGTCGCTGCCCTTCATCAAACAGTTCCACAATGGTTCTTTCCCCGGTCAGGGCCGTAAAAAGATAGGGATTGATAAAACGGGTAGCGTTTCTGGTCATAATGACCCGGACCTGGTATCCTTCCTGTTGAAAGAGGCGGATTATGTCGCAGGCTTTGTAAAGGCTGATGGAAGAACTGACTCCCAGAGCAATTTTTTTCATCTTAACACCTTTCCCTCCGGCTCAGGGCCAGAGTTTGAAGCTTCGGACAATTTCTCTGAATTCTTTTTGCCTTTCCCGAAAAAGGCAGCGATGGGCCAGGATGATGGCTTTGAGTTCTTCCTGTGCTTTCTGAAGTTCGCCGTTTATCACCAGGTAGTCAAAAAAATCTGATTCCAGAATTTCCCGCCTGGCATTCTTCAGCCGCAGAGCAATAGCCTCGGGCGAATCTGTTTTCCGCTGTCTCAACCTTTTTTCCAGTTCCGGGTAAGAAGGCGGAACGACAAAAATAAAAGTCGCTTTCTCCATTTGTTTCTTGACCTGGCGGGCTCCCTGGACATCAATATCCAGAATCAAATCCCCGCTCCGGCCCTTATTTTTTATCTCTTCCCAGGCCGTGCCGTAATATTCGTTATGTACCACCGCCCATTCCAGGAAGGCCCCGGCTTGCTTCATTTCCTCAAACTTCTCCCGGCTGACAAAATAGTAATCACGCCCTTCTACTTCATTTGGCCTCTTCGCTCGGGTGGTGTAGGAGACGGAGAATTTCAAATCGGGCATCTCGTTCAGCAGGTTTTTAATTAAGGTGGACTTGCCACAGCCAGAAGGTCCGGAGACCACGTAAATCATGGCCGCTATTCCCTCCTGCGATAAAAATTAACAAAGCTCATTCTAAATTCTGCACCTGCTGCCTGATACTTTCAATCTCATTTTTAATCAGCAAACAGTGTTTGATGATACCCAGGTCCTGGGCTTTGGCATTGAGCGTGTTAGCCTCCCTTGATAATTCCTGCGCCAGGAAGTCCAGCTTTTTGCCCACCGGCTCGTTAACTCCGGGCTGAATGAGCTCGTAAAAAGAATGGAGGTGGCTCTTGAGTCGGCTTATTTCTTCCACCACATCAAATTTTTGCATCAAGTAAGCTACCTCTTCCGACAGCCTTTCTTCTGAATAACTGTTGTGGTTCAAATCCTGCAGTTTCTTTTTGAGCTTTTCTTCCAGCTGCCGCGGCTGTTTTTTGAAGATGTTCTCAATAACTTCTAATGATTTTCTGATTTTTTCCAGATGACGCTGCAGCTGACGGCTGATTTCGCGCCCTTCTCTTTCTCTCTGACTGACAATTTTATCCAGGGTTTTATCAAAAGCGTTTAAAATAAAATTTTTTTCTTCCCTGGTTAATTCTTTCTGGCTTATGCTCACCAGCTGGGGGACCCTCATAAGCTGCTCTACGGTTAAGTTAAACGGCAGGTCCACTTCCCGGGAAAGCAGCGTTAATTCCTTTACCATTTTTTTTAACAGGGGCCGGTTGACCTTAAATTCCCATCTCTCCGGAGAAAGAAAATCCAGCTCCAGCAGCACTTCTACCCGGCCGCGAACTATCTTCTTCTGGGTATTAACCCGCAGGAGATTTTCCAGTTCCCCCAGGTTATCGCCTTTATAAACCCAGTCAAAAAAGCGATGGTTAAGAGTCTTGATGAAAATTTTTAGCCTTAAAGTCTGGCTTTTAAAATTTTCTTCGGCAAATCCGGTCATGCTGCGAATCATTTAAAACTCTCCCCTGTGGAACTTCAATCCAGGTCAAACATTTTTCTGGCTACGTTCAGGGCATTAAGAGCCGAACCGACGGTCAGATTATCAGCCGCGGCATAGAGCCAGTAGCCACCTTTAATGGAGTCATCTTTTTTAATATGTCCAACATAAATCTTATCCTGCCCGGCCACTTTGATGTTGCAGACCTGGTCCTGAGCCCCGGCCGGGATAAGGTTAAAAATTTCCTGGTTAGCAAAAACCTTTTCCAGGTCTTTTATTTCCGGGTTTTCTTTCAGTTCAAAAAAAACCAGACCTGAGCAGACATGAAAAACCGGGGCTTGAACAAGGGATAGACTGAAGCCAAAGTCTGCGGCCAGAACACGGCGGATTTCCTCTCTGATCTGCTTTTCTTTGCGAGAAAAGCCGTCCTCTTCAGGCTGGTCCACAGCCGGAAGAAAATTAAAAGCGATCTGTTCCCGGAACACCTTCTTGTTCAGGCTGGTGCTGGAAAGAAGAGCATAGGACTGTTCAGCCAATTCTTCTATGCCCTCGTTCTCATAGGCTGACACCGGTTGAAGTATCATAGCCAGCGCTTTTTGCAGATGGTAGCTTTTCTGGATGGCGGCCAAAACCTGGGCCAGCAAAATAGTTCCGGGGTTAGGGTTGGAAATAAGACGGGGGTCTTTTTCTTTAAGAAGAAAATCGTTAACCCCGGCTACCACCACCGGCACTTCCGGGTCATCCACAAAACTTTCACTGAGGTCAATCGCTCGGTAGCCTTTTTCTTTGGCCAGGTAGCCAAAGCGGCGGTTGGTTTCCCGGTCGGCGGCCAGAAAAACGAGGTCCAGGCCTTCCAGCAAGTAAGGGTCCGGATGGTGTATAACCTTAGGCTCTTCTTTAAATTCCGTTAGCTTGCTGTATTCTTCCTCTACCTCCGGGTCATAAAACTCCATTGACTTAAGCGGGAACTTAGCCGTGCTGAGCAGATTTTTTATTTCCTGGCCGCGCAGAGAATCTGTACCAATCAGAGCTACCCTTAATTCTCGTTTGTCTTTTTTAGACATCATGCCTCATTCGCTGACGGTATTCTTCAATCAGGCGGTACATCTCGTCCTTTAGCTGGAGTTTTTTCTTTTTCAGCTCTTTTTCTTTCAACCGCTCTGTTTCGGGCAGGAACTGGCGCGCTCTAAGCTCGGCCAGCTCTTGCTCGCATTTCTGGTGTTCCTGGTAAAGTTTTCTAAACTCTTCATTTTCCTGAAGTAGAAGCTCTTTTATCTCTTTTTCGTCCATTAATCCGTTAGCTCCCTAAAAAGAATAACACAGCCGCTGGCTGTTTTCAATTTTTGCTTAAACTGCCCTTTAAGGCCACCGGGTGCTGGGGCAAGAGAATGTTTCTGCATTAAAGAGTGGTCATGATGGCGAATTTCGTCTCTTTTAAAAAAATTTCTCTCGGCAGTTGACTTTAATTTCTGGATAAATATACTTATAAAAGATTTATGATGGCTGACGATGAGTTACTGGATGGCCAGGTAGCTCAGTCGGTAGAGCGAGGGACTGAAAATCCCTGCGTCGGCGGTTCGATTCCGTCCCTGGCCATTCCCACCTCCTTACTTTTTTATTAATCACCAATTAATTTCTGATCCCGGATTTTGGCGGCCATAATCCCTTTTCCTAATGTCAATTTTTTTTATTTTTCCTGGTTGACAAGGTGCTCTCAAAGGTTATAATTGATTTCTTTTTATCGACCCTGGAACACGCAGTCGGAGAATGTTTAACTTAGAAGAAATCAAGAACAGCTGTCTGGCCGACCTTTTAGAGCAACTACCTTTCGGTTTAATTCTTATCCAGCACCGGAGAGTCGTCTACCTTAACCAGGCCCTCCGGAATATTCTTGGTTTCTCCGACAAAGCATCTGAACAAAGAAAATTTTTTGGTGAGGGTTGTTTGCTGGATAATCTTTTTCATCCCGAGGAGCGGGAAAAACTCGGACAGGCTCCCAGCCTCCAGGGAGGAAAAGTAACCTTAAGGTTGCTCAATTCTCAGGGGGCGTTTCAATCATTAGATTTCAGACACTATTTTTCCAATTCTACCTCTCTACTAATAAACCTGCCTCTTCATCATTTTTGGGCTGAAGATTCCTGGCCAACTTTTGTCCAGCACCTCTTCCACCAGCTCCAGGAACCAATTCTTCTCCTGCGGCCAGACAAAATTCTGGCTTGTAATCCTAAAGCCGCCTCTTTTTTCGGTTTGCCTGTTTCAGAACTCCTGAACCAGGACCCGGACTATTTTCTGGAAGGATTAGATGAAGAACAGCTCAAAGCTTTATCGGACACGGCGAAATACCATGNTTTGATTAATTTGCATATAAAATCAAAAGAATGGAGTGCCCAGCCTACTCCAGCCAGAGTAAATTTGTTGAGACTGGGAAATGATTACCTTTACCTGATTAATTTTTCTACCGCGGGGCTAAATGAATCCAAACAGGAAATGGAGCAAAAGATGTACGAGCTGCGTTCAGTCTATCACGGAATACTTACTGCCCTAAACCGGGTCATAGAAATTAAAGACCCTTATAACGCCAGGCATCACCAGCGTGTTTCCNACCTGGCCCGGGCCTTGGCCACAGTTATGAAGCTGCCCAGAGAAAACATTGAAGCCGTCAGAGTCTCCGCTTCTATTCATGACATTGGGAAATTAATGGTGCCGGCGGAGATAATTGCTAAACCAGGTCAGCTTAACCCGAATGAACAAAACCTGATGCGACTTCACCCTGAAGCNGGCCATGACATTCTAAAAACCATAAGCTTCCCCTGGCCGGTAGCCGACATCGTGCTTCAGCACCACGAAAGATGGGACGGCTCTGGCTATCCTCAAGGGCTTTCCGGTCATCAGATTTTGCTGGAAGCCAGGATACTGGCGGTNGCCGATGTGGTGGAAGCCATTGTCTCTCATCGCCCCTACCGGCCGGCCTTGAGTCTACAAGAGGCCCTGAACGAGCTGGAAGAGAATAAAGGTATTCTTTACGATCCCCAGGTGGTGGAGGCCTGCCTTTTTCTCTTTCGCCACCTTGGCTATTCTTTTGAAAACAAAGACTGGATACCTAACCTGCTTTCTTACCTCAAAAACTCATCCTGCTAATTCGCCAGCTTTATATTTTTAAGTCTTTTATCTTTAACCCGGTCTANCAAAGTTTGAACTTAAAACTTATAGGACACCGAGATGTTGGGCACCAGAAGATGCATGCGGTAAGTTCCGGGCATAGCCTGCCCCAGAGTTCCGGCCAGCATGAGCTCTTCCACAGTTACTTCCCGTTTCTTTCCGGCCAAGTATTCCATTCCCCAGTTGACAGACAACCCCTTAAGTTCATACCCGAACCCCAGAGTCATTCCGGTAAAATCGAAATTCGGGAGAAGAATGTTCATGGTCTTGTCCGGCGCTGGTGAAGGATCATAATATATTCCACCTCTTAAAAAGAGGCGTTCGCTAACCCGGTACTGAGCACCAAACCTCAGCTGAACTCTACTCTTCCAGTCTAGAAGCATTTCATCACCGCCGCCCATGGCCATCAGATTTTGCCAGACAGGGTCAGAAAAAGTGCTTTTTATGGTGTTGATTGAACTCCAGCCGGTCCACTGCACATCGGCCGTCAGAGTGACCTTTTCATTAGGTTTGAAGGCCGCCCCTGCTCCTACAAACCAGGGCCATTTTATGTTTCGTTTTACCTCAGAGCTTTCGGGATAACCAAGGTAACTGAGGAGGAACATGGAAGATGTACCTTTGAAGTGGACCACGGAAGGGGTTTTAACGGTCAGGCCCAGGCTCACCCAGGAAGCTGGCTTGACCAGCAGGCCAAGGGTTAACCCGGCTCCCCAGCCATGAAGACTTTCTTCGTATTGNCCCAGATTTACTGGAGAACCCGGTTGCATTTCTGCTTCGCCAGCCCATCTTTTCAAACTGAACATACCGTAGTTCAGGTTAAACGTGGCCCCCAGACTGAGCTGGNCCGAAATCTTCCAGGCTAACAGGGGAGAAATGGTAAAAACACCAATCTTGCTTGTCCAATCGTAAGCTACACCATCAGTTATCAACTTAAGGTCATCCCCTTTCCAGTTGGCTCCTAAACCGGCCGGGGTGTAGACCGAAAGACCAAAAACCAGTTTGCTGGACAAAGGCCGGTAATAAGCAAGCATAAAGCCAAGATAATGTGAAAGTTTGGTCTTGGCTTCCAGACTTAAATCCGGCGGGATGGTCAGCGCATAGTAGTTTGTGGGCACCAGGTCGGTCACGTAACTTCCCAGTAGCGGCCTGGTCAGAAAAGCCGCTCCGGCTGGGTTCCAGTATGCCAGGCTGAAGTCATCGGCCAGACCAATAAAAGCGCCGCCCATGGTCACAGCCTTGGTCCCCAGGCCATTCAGGTTCAGCCCGTTGGAATAGGCCGGCAGACCCAGGAGCACCAACACAGCCAGAGAAACAACCACTTTTTTCCAGTTCATTTTTTTTCTCCCTTCTATAGCTAATTAACTTCTAAACTAATCCTATTTTTTCTTAAAAACTACCTCTCCGCCCGGCCCGACATCTACCAGGACCGTATCCCCTTCCTTAAATTCACCAGCCAGAATTTTCATGGCCAGCGGGTTTTGGATTTCTTTTTGAATAGTCCTTTTCAGCGGTCTGGCCCCATAGACCGGGTCAAAGCCACGCTCAGCAATAAGTTGCCGAGCCCGGTCTGTAACTTCCAGCCCAATCTTTTTTTCTTCCAACCTTTTTCGCAACAGGTCAATCTGCAGGTCCACAATCTTGAAAATTACTTCCTTGGTCAAGGGCTTGAAGATAATGACTTCGTCAATTCGGTTGAGAAATTCAGGTTTAAAATGGGACTCCAGAATCTTGCGCACCTCTTTTTCCATCCGCTCAAAATCATGGCTCAGTTCTTTAATCACCTGGCTGCCCAGGTTAGAGGTCATGATGATTAGAGTGTTACGGAAGTCAACGGTGGTACCTTTTCCATCAGTTAACCGGCCATCATCCAGAATCTGCAGCAGAATGTTGAAGACATCAGGATGAGCTTTCTCAATTTCGTCCAGCAAAATTAGAGAATATGGCCGCCTTTTCACGGCTTCGGTTAATTGACCGCCTTCCTCATAGCCCACGTATCCTGGAGGAGCACCAATTAGCCGGGCCACCGAGTGCTTTTCCATGTATTCAGACATATCTATCCGGACCATGGCTTTTTCATCATTGAACAGAAATTCAGCCAGGGCCCTGGCCAATTCTGTTTTGCCCACGCCAGTCGGCCCCAGGAAAATGAAAGAACCTAAGGGCCTGGTTGGCTCCTGCAGTCCAGCCCGGGCTCTCCTGATGGTGTCAGCCACCGCTCTGATAGCCTGTTCCTGACCAACTACCCTTTTAGAAAGATACTCTTCCATTTTGATTAATCGTTCCACATCACCTTCCAGCATCTTACTGACCGGAATACCAGTCCAGCGGCTGACCACTTGCGCGATATCTTCTTCATCAACCTCTTCTTTAAGCATTTTGCCTTTTTTCTGAATTTCTGCCAGCTCAGCTGAGAGTTTTTCTATCTGCTTGTTCAGTTCAATCAGCTGGCCATACCTGATTTCCGCCACTCTTTCCAGGTCGCCACGACGTTCAGCGTTCTGTTCTTCTATCTTCAGGGCATCAATCTTTTCTTTAAGCTTGTTAATCTGGTCAATGAGGTCTTTTTCCCTCTTCCACTGGGACTTAAGGGCATTGCTCTGTTCCTTGAGCTCAGCCAGCTCTTTTTCAATTTTCTGCAATTTCTCTTTGGAAGCCGGGTCCTTCTCTTTTTTCAGAGCCTGTTTTTCAATTTCCAGCTGCGTGATTCTTCTTTCCAGCTCATCAATATTTTCCGGCAGGCTGTCCAGTTGCACCCTGATCCGGGAAGCCGCTTCATCCACCAGGTCAATGGCTTTATCAGGCAGGAAGCGGTTGCTGATATAACGGTTGGATAACACGGCGGCCGCCACCAGAGCTGAATCTTTTATCTTCACCCCATGATGAACCTCGTACTTCTCCTTCAAACCACGCAAAATGGAAATGGTGTCTTCCACCGAGGGCTCGCCCACATAGACCGGCTGAAACCTTCTTTCCAGGGCCGGGTCTTTTTCAATGTATTTTTTGTATTCATTAAGGGTAGTAGCGCCTATGCAGCGCAGTTCTCCCCGGGCCAGAGCCGGTTTCAACATGTTGGAGGCATCCACCGCTCCCTCGGCAGCCCCAGCTCCCACAATAGTATGAAGCTCATCAATAAAAAGAATGACATCGCCAGATTCCTTGATTTCCTTGAGCAGGGCTTTAAGCCTGTCTTCAAATTCACCGCGGTATTTTGTGCCGGCCAGCAAGGACCCCATATCCAGAGCCAGCAGGCGCTTGTTTTTAAGCGACTGGGGCACATCGCCGTTGGCAATTCTTTGAGCTAGTCCCTCCACTATGGCAGTCTTACCCACACCAGCTTCACCTATCAAAACGGGGTTGTTTTTGGTGCGACGAGAGAGAACCTGGATTACCCGGCGAATTTCCTCTTCCCGACCGATGACCGGGTCTAGCTTTCCCTGCCTGGCCAGGGCCGTCAGGTCCCGGGCATATTTTTCCAGGGCCTGGTATTTGGATTCTGGCTCCGGGTCCGTGATACGCTGGCTTCCCCGAATGTCCATCAAGGCCTTGAGAACCTCATCTTCATTTATCCGAAACCTGGCCAGCAGCTTACTAATTTCCAGGTGTTTGAGCCTGACCATGGACAGGAAAATATGTTCAGTGGAAATGTACTCATCTTTGAGTTTCTGAGCCTCTTTTTCCGCCTCCGCCAAAACCTCAGAAAGCTCGGCGGAGAGGTAAATTTCCCTGGCCCCGTGCACTCTGGGCAGCCGTTCTAAGGTTTTCTCCAGCTCTTTTTTCAACTCCGCCGGGTTGACTTCAATCTTGGACAATAAATTATTGATGATGTTTCCTTCCTGAGTCAGAAAACTCCACAGCACATGCTCGGGCTTTAACTCCTGATGGCCGAGCTCCATGGCTTTGGACTGGGCTATCTGCAAAGCTTCTTGCGACATGACCGTCAATCTATCCCATCTCATGACCATTCCTCCTTTTTAG
>JGI24721J26819_10000734_pt1 | contig 36590 bp, 22 predicted proteins | sample YelNatPaOPGAMG01_FD_26819 | JGI IMG/M metagenome (IMG submission 26819) | reverse complement strand
GGTCTGCCTGTTTTTACAATTTCACCCTTATGCATCAGGCAAATCCGATCGCAGCGCTCTGCTTCGTCAAGGTATGGGGTTGTCATAACAACAGTTACACCCTGCAACAATACATCTCCGAGAATATTCCAGAATTCCCAGCGTGAGACCGGGTCAACACCTGTTGAAGGTTCATCCAGAAAAATTATTTCCGGCGTATGGATTAAAGTGCAAGCAAGGGCAAGTTTCTTTTTCATACCNCCGGATAAATTCTGCGCNAGCCGTTTNCTGAATTGAGCAAGTCTTGTAAANGAAAGCAACTGTTCACGGCGTTGNTTATAATCCTTTACCCCGTGTAGAAATGCGAAAAACTCTATATTTTCATCCACAGTCAAATCGCCATATAAAGTAAAATCTTGAGAGAGATATCCGATTCTGGACTTAATTTTCTGGGATTCATTAACAAGGTCGCAACCGAGCACAGTTCCTGAACCCGACGTCGGTTTTAAAATTCCGCACATCAATCTTATAACAGTGCTTTTCCCCGCTGAATCAGGTCCGACCAGACCAAACATCTCTCCGCGGTAGATTGAAACAGANAAGTTTTTTACGGCATGCAAATCCCCGAACNTGCATCCGAGGTTCTTTGTCTCAATCACAATATCTTTTTGAAGATTTTGCAGTTTCTCCATGCTCGAGTGTTTAGTTNGTTTTTGACGGGGGTTTCAGATATCCATCTGCTGGCATGCCCGGCTTCAGAATTCTGTTTTTGTTTGGCAGAGTGATTTTTACCCGATACACAAGTTTGGCGCGTTCTTCGGGTGTCTGGACATTGCGTGGGGTAAACTCCGCAATAGGAGAAATAAATGTAACCTTTCCTTTAAGCAGTTCAGGATGACCNTCAACTTTAACAAAAGCCTCATCGCCCAATTTTACATCGGCAAGCCGCGGCTCTGGAACATATACAGAAAGCCAGACTTCATCGAGTTTAGAAATCGTTAGAATAGGCATCCCTGCTGCGACAATTTCCCCATCCTCTCTTGTTTTTGTGGTAACAACGCCGCTTATTGGAGAAAAGATTTCGCAGTCCGAAAGCGCCTTTTCTGCCATTGCAAGCCGTGACTTTGCAAGTTCGACTTGTGCCTTTGCGACTTCAATCTCCTCNTTCCGCGCCCCTGCCTGAAGTCTCGCAAGGTTCTGTTCGGCAGCAGCATACACAGCCCGGGCGCGTTCAGCTGCTGCCTTTGCATCATCGTATTGTTTTTGTGTGGCGCTGCCGGATTTATAAACCTGCTCAATCCTTCTGAAATCTGCCTCCGCAAGGTCAAGCGCTGCCTTTGCTTCTCTTACTTTCTCTTTTGCCGCCTCAATGTCTTCTGCGCGCGACCCTGCCAGAATTAAATCGAGTTGAGCCTGCGCAAGTTTTACATTGTTCCTTGCCTCTTCGACACGCAACTGATAATCCTTTTTGTCAATCCTTGCCACAAGCGCCCCTTCTTTAACCTCGTCGCCTTCATCAAAAAATATCTTCTCAATCTTCCCGGAAACCTGTGGTGCAACTTGAACCTGCGTACATTCAATTGTTCCTGAACCATCCGGCTTTTCGCCGTTATTCATACATCCTGTTATTAAAACCGCATACACTCCGCAAAATGTGATAAACGCAATTCTTAATATTGTCTTCATAGTGTCCAAAAATCTGTTATTTGTTTATTACCAAACCTGATTCCAAAATCTCCAGAATCTGCCGTCGGGACTCTGCGATTTCCGGCACGGCAAAATTTCCCATTACAACATTTTTTCCATCTACTACCTGTCTCATCTTTATGGTAAACATGCATGTCCCGAGGATTATCCACCATGCCTGTAGCGGATTAATCTTTTTCAACTGTCTTGCCTCGATACCTTCTGAATTATATGCAGCGGCAAAGCGGAACGTTCCCTTAAAAACTGGCGGAGAATCTTCCTCATAAGTTCCAGATGCATGACAATCATTACGCTCATCAGGTGCATGCGTTCCGGAAATTCGCAGTAATAGTCGAAAATGCAGTTCACAAGATACTCAAGACGTTCTTTACCTGAAGAAAAACTCTTCAGATTTTTCGCCAGCCTTTCGAAAAAACCGCGCATTATATATTTTATAGATTCTTCGAACAGGTTTTGTTTATTATCGAAGTAATAATAGATGAGCGCGCTGTTGACCTTTGCTTCAGCTGCAACAGCCCTGATTGTTGTGCCATCAAGACCGCGTTCTGCAAAGATTTTAATTGCGGCTTTCATCAATAAATCCCGTTGTTCAGCATTTTCTCTTAACATATTTAATCATTTGTTTTAATCGTATGATTAATTCTTCAAAGTGTCAATTGCCAAAAACATGTAGATCTTGACTCAGGTCAAAACAGCGTCACAACCTCCCTTAATTTCTTAAAATAAATGAAAAATGTAATTTTGAAATTCTGTCGCTGAACTTAAAGTGCCTTAATCTTTTGCGAAGATATTAAATTTTGTCGCTGTTTTGAGCTGTCCTAAAAGGCTCTTCTCGCAAACTTTCCGCCAGAGCTACCGCCTTAAGCATTGCTTTGCTTTTGTTCACGGTTTCCATATATTCGGCTTCTGGGTTGGAATCTGCAACCCAGCCTCCCCCTGCCTGAATATAGGCAAACCCATCCTTCACGAGTGCTGTGCGGATTGTTATGCAGCAATCGAGATTGCCGTTAAATGCAAAGTATCCCACGCATCCACCGTAAGGACCACGGGTTGTCTGTTCCAGTTCGGAGATAATCTGCATTGCACGGATTTTCGGCGCGCCTGTGAGAGTGCCTGCGGGGAATGTGGCGCGCATCAAATCGTAAACAGATTTGTTTTTAGAGAGTTTTCCGAGAACGTGAGATACAATGTGCATTACGTGGCTATATCTTTCGACAACCATCAGGTCGCGAACCCAGACTGTGCCATAATCGCAAACGCGTCCAATATCATTTCTTGCAAGGTCAACGAGCATGACATGTTCGGCGCGCTCTTTCGGGTCTGCGAGCAGTTCTTTCTCGAGTTCGATATCTTCCTCGACAGTTTTGCCACGCGGTCTTGTGCCTGCAATCGGGCGAATTTCCACGAGTCTGTCCTCACACCGCACATGTGTTTCAGGTGAAGCCCCTACAAGCGCAAACCCATCCAGTTCGAGAAGGAACATGTACGGCGACGGATTTATAGAGCGAGCCGCCCTGTAAATGTCTATCGGGTCAACATTTATTTTTGTTTTAAACCTTTGCGAACCAACAACCTGAATAATATCGCCTGCGGTGATATATTTTTTTGCCTTTAGCACGTTGTTTAAAAATTTCTCTTTTGGCGTATTTGATTCTGCGGTTAGATCTGGTATTTCTCGTGAAAATATCGCAATACTGTGAGGAGCAGGCTGTTTTAGTAGCGAAAGCAACAGGTTTAATTTTTCCACAGCTTTATCGTATGCCTCTTCTGCAGAACCGCCTTTATCTATGAATGCATTTACAAGAAGGGTGAGAGTCTGAGCTGCGCGGTCGAAGACAATCAGCTGGTCAGCAATTAAAAAATACATTACCGGCGTATTTAATTCATCCACAGGCGGACGCGGAACTACTGGCTCAATATCATGGATAAACTCGTATCCAATATATCCCACAGCGCCGCCATTAAAACGCGGAAGGTCAGGCAAAACCACCGGCTTATATTTTGCCATTATTTTCTCAACAACCTGAAGCCCGTCACGAACCTCATTTGCCGCCTTCGGATTACGGACAACCCTGAATTCAGAAACCGTTTTCCCTTTTTCCTTGACAGAGACAATATTGCCGTCTTGACGGATTATCAGCGCCGGATTGCAGCCTACAAATGAATACCTGCCAACGTGTGTACCGCCTTCTACAGATTCAAGCAGAAACGACTCTCCCTGACCGCGAATCTTTGAATATGCGGAAAGCGGCGTTTCATAATCTGCCAATAACCTTAATGTTACCGGAATCAGATTCCCTTTTTTGGCCAGTTTTAAAAATTCTTCTTTACTGGGATAAAACATAGTTTTTTTATCACGTTGCCGGCTTAATTTGCCGAACCTTATGCCAGCCCGAATTGAACTAAGGCAGCGTCTGAGCGTTTACTTTTTCTTATAAACATCCGCTGGGTTGATTAAACGCTCTTGATTAATCTTTACTTCGCCATTCTTTAAATCGACAGACCTGAAGAAACAACTCTTGTATCCCTCATGGCACGCAACACCTTTCTGTTCAACCTTGATGAGCAAAACGTCTGCATCGCAGTCGAAGGAAATCTCTTTCACAATCTGGACATGACCGCTTTCTTCGCCTTTCATCCAGTATTTTTGGCGGGACCTGCTCCAGAAATGCGTCTTTCCGGTCTGAATCGTCATTTCAATGGACTGACGATTCATCCATGCCACCATCAAAACATTCCCTGTGGATTCTTCCTGAATTACAGCAGGAATTAATCCATTGGAATCGAACTTTAATGTATCAATCCAACTCATAAATCTTATTCAGAATATTTAAACAGACATTCTGCTAACCTGCAAGTCCGCCATCCAGAATATAGAATTTTTTTGCTTCATTCGACATTAGCCAGAAACAGAAAATATTAATCGCAAATGCAATAAAGCACATTGTACCTATTCCCAGAGCAGGAATCAGGAATGTTCCGGCAAGCAATGCGCCTAATGAAGCACCCATGAAATCTGCTCCGTAAATTTTGCCAGCTACTTCGGGTGTGGCGCCTTTTTCGAGCGCGCCTGCAATCGGGAACTGAAATCCCGCAATCGTAGCAATAATAAATGTTATCATGTAGATACCGATATATGGCACTAATTGACTACAACTTGCAATTTCGGTAAACCAGACAAGCAGAAAATAAATTCCGAGAGAAAATAACCCAAGGGCAAATGACGAAATCCCAAGGAAATATTGCATCTGACGGATACCAACCTCAGTATCCCCAAAATAACGCAGAAGCCTCTGGGACAACGCAGCCCCAATTGTCAGACCAAGCATAAAACAGGTTATAATCACAGCAACCTGCGAATACAGCGATCCAAACAGGTTCTGAAAAACAAGCAGGAATGCAATCTCAAGAGATGAGCTTGTGAAACCTGAACTGAAAACCGTTAGTTGGACCGGACGCAATTTCAAAAGATAAATAACGAAAACAAGCGCAAACGCAGCCTCCATAAGACCAAACTTTGTTTTAAACTGGCTCATCCACCGGGTCAGGTTGTAATAATAAAGGACGGGACGCAAATCACGGTTTTCGGCGCGGTAACTTAATGTTGCTTTTCTGACATCGGCGAGTCTGTCTGGTTGCATTATGGCGTTTATATAACTTTTTCGCACATAACGGGTCTGAATATTATATTTTTCAAGAACTGTGGCAATATCAGGATTCAACTTACGGTTCGACGCAATAAAATAGACACGACCTGCAGGTATAATCAATATATTTGAAAATGCGCGCGCCAGCGTGTTATTGACCGTGCTTAATATTTTTGCCAGTTCGTCGCTGACATAATTTTCGTAATGCGAAATACCAGTCGAAACCACGCCATCCTTTGAAAGGATTTTTCTAATCTCCGTAAAAAATTCCCGCGTATATAAACGGTTAATCTGCGCGTTTACAGGGTCAGGAACATCTATAATAACCACATCATAAATATTTGTGGTTTCCCTTATAAATCTGCGTCCGTCGCTGTTTATAATATTTACGTTTGGTGAAACAACATTTTCCTTAAAATATTCTTTCGCAATGGTAAGGATTAACGGGTCTAATTCGACATAATCGATTTTTACATCGCCATATTTCAATATCTCCCTTATTGTCCCGGCGTATCCGCCAGAAATAAGCAACACATTTTTTGCATCGGGCTTTTGGGACATGGCAAAATGGACAGTTTCTTCAGCCTGCTGGACATTGCCCGACGGACTAAGCGGGACACCACTTTCGATAATGTTTAACTGCCCGCCGAATTTTGTCAGAACAATTCTTCCGTATGGCGAATTGCCATTAAAAATAACCTCTTGTTCCTGAAATTGTCTTTCCGTGAGACGCAAATCAATATCCTCGCGGAGATTTAATACAACAAAGACACCTGACAGCGAACCAAATATTGCGGCAAGTAGTTTTTGTTTTAAGACCACTGAGATTAAAATACCGCAGATAAGATTTAATACCCCAAGAATTGCCGAAATCTGAACATGATTAAACAGCCAGACAAGCAGAGCGCTGAAAAACAAGCCCCCAATAATACTGCCGATTGAATCAGCTATATAAACCTTTCCTATTGATCGGTTTGTGGACATTGCCGAACATGCAATAACAAGATAAAACCCCGATAACATGCAAAACGGCAGCAGTACCGCAAAACTGAAAACAACTGAACCGGTTATCCCGACTGCTGAACCGCGAATAAATACCACATCCCTCAAAACACGTATTGCAGCAATTTCAATCAACGGAACAAAAGCGATTATCAAGTGTAAAACGGGAAGAATTTTAACAGGGGAATGATACTTTTTGAACAGATTTCCGATATACGCCCCAAGTCCGCTTATTAACAGCCAGTTCCCAAGTACAATGCCGATGTAAATCTCATTACCGCTGAAAGCCGACAAAAATTCACGGATTAAAATAAACTGAGTCGTGATTGCTGTAATTCCAATAATCCCGGCGCATATCAATACTATGATATCAGTTCTGTCACTATTTATGATTCTGTTGATCATAAAAGTCCCTGAGCTACAAAACCTCTTTGTCCAGCTCCGACTCCAATTATTACTGAACTACACGATAAAACTTACGCTGATAATTCAAATCATTATCAATTATCTCAAAAGTCCCGGACATATTAAACAGATTTGTCANATAATTCCAGTTAATCAGGTCGTAAGAATACTGNATAACAAAGTTCAACCCAGCCTCGCCGTTTATTTTTAGTTTAAACTCTCGGTTTTGGGACAAAGTAGCGCCTGATATCTTGGGGGAAGAATCAGGTTTAATTGCGAGAACAATATTCCCTGATGAACCATTAAACCCGTCAACAGCGATAAAATAAGTCGTGTTTGCAATAGCGTTAAAAGTAAGCCAACTCGTTCTGATTCCAAGCTGGGCGTCATCGTTATAAGCCACCGGGTTNAGGTTGTTGATNGATGAACCCGTGTAGATTGCCAGCAGGGTATCGAAATCGCTGCCAATAGTCGTAACAGTAAATTTCCCGGAGACCGGAGCAATCCACCTCCACCACACAGATTTCCCGCCCAAATTTCCGCAGTGATATGGCTCGTTTGGTTCGCGGGTGGCTCCGTAATTCACACCGCCTGTATTCACGGTTAAACCGGTAATTGTAATTGCGTTTGTAAAGTTATCGTTTGCCGGTGGCGGGATTATTTTGTTTACAATCAAAGTGGCTGGTTCACTGTAAACAATTCCATATATATTTGACACAGAGACAGAATAGATGCCGGCTTGGTTAGTCGCAACCCTGACCAGTGGTAGTGTAGCAGAAGTGGCTCCGGCAATCGGAATTGAATTAAAATACCATTGATAATAAAGCGGCTGAGCTCCGTCTGCCACAACACTCATGACAACATTTTCGCCTTCATTAACAACGAGACTTACTGGATTAGTCAGAATCGAAGGCGGTTTCTGTTCGGTAATTGTCTCCACGCTGTAATCATCGAAAATCATCATGTTATCCCCGGACATTACATCCTGCCAAAGCCAGCACGCATCAATGTCGCCAAGGTCAAGTTTTGAACCTTTAGTTGTAATTGCCTTTCCTTCGATTATCGGAACGTTTCCCAGATACGCAGCCCATGTGTTCGAGGCAAAATTCATTAGAATAGTTACCGTGTATATAGTGTCATTTTCATGATTCATACCGGCTGATTGCATCCCCTGTCCATCGTCCAAAGCATAATAAACTCCCATTGTATAATTATCAAAATAAATCGAGAACAACGGTTCTTGTTCAGAGTTGTAAACTGACCAGCCGAAAGTGTCGTAATAATCATCTGTGGAATCCTTAATGCTCATAAGCGCGGAGAATACGATTATAGAATTAGTCTGTGGGGTAATATTCAATGGACGCCACAGAAAAACAGAACCACTCGAACCATAGTTAGGACTATAACCGATATAGGCTTGCTGGTCTTTATTTGGAAAACGGTTTGCCAGTATTCCATTTCCGCCACTGAAATTACACTGCCATCCGCCAATACCGGCAACTTGGCGTCCAACCGTAAATCCCTCACCTGTAGTAAAACCGGTAAAATAATTCTGAGTGGATGAATAATTTTGGGCGATTTTTAGTTTTATCGTTCCGGAAGCGCCGTTATAACCGTCAACGGCAATATGATAAGTTGTTCCCGCCACTGCTTTGAAATACACTTTTGCACTAAGGCTACCATCAAGTGAGTCATCGCTCCCTGCAATCGCTGTTAACTGGCTTAATGTATTGCCAGTATAAACACCAAGTATTGTATCAAATGAACTGCCTTCAGTAGATATCATCACATAACCATCTTTTGGCGCAGTCCATGACCACCAGACAGATTTTTTTGCATCATAACCTGCATGAGCAGGCTCCGAAGCCTGAGCAGTGGCGCCGTAGTTCTGCCCATCTGCTGTCACAATGACTCCGGTTAATGCAATCCGGTTTTCAAAATTGTCGTTTGCGGGTGGTGGTACAGGCTTAATCGTGAGAATTATTGTCCCCTGCTCTGCCGCCGTACTAGTTTGGGCATAACCATCCACAGCAATGTAATAAACCTGATTCGAGATGGCTGAAAACACAACCTGACTCGTATAACCTCCGGAACTCTCATCATCATTTTCACCGACCAAGGTCAGATTTTGAACTGAAGACCCTGTGTAAACTGCAAGTAGAGTGTCAAAATCGCTTCCGTCGGTTGATACAACAACCACAGTATTGCTTGGAGCAACCCATTTCCACCAAACTGAACTGCCGCCTATATTTCCTGCATGATTAGGTTCCCCTGGTTCCTTTGTGGCATCACGATTTGATCCAATTACCTGAGTTGTATTTTGCGGAATTAAAATGGCATTCGCAAACATATCATTTGGCGCGCCTGAACCGCCCTGCATCTTGTTAATAGAGAGATAAAATCCGCCACAGGCGCCGTTATAACCGGCAACAACAATCCTGTAGGTGATACCGTTCGTTACATTGAAAATCACCTTGCTTGAATATTCTGTGTCTGAAATATCATCATTCGATGCGACCTCGGAGAGTGAAGATAAAGAATTGCCGTAATAAACGGCAAGAATGGTGTCGAAGTCACTTCCCAGAGTATCAATTGAAACCTGACCGGTAAACGGCGCTGTCCATGAATACCATACGGAAGCCTCCGGTCGTCTTCCAGCATGGGCAGGCTCATTAACCTCGTAGGTTGCGCCAATATTCGTACCGCGTATTGTTATATTCTGTCCGCTCAATGTTATGGAGTTTGCAAAGTTATCGTTTACAGGTGGGGTAGTCCCCAAAAGCAAATTGATTGTAAGGTTGATATTGCCGGAATCGCCAGCATAACCGTCAACAACGATATTATAAGTCGTATTGCTGATGGCGTAAAAATTAACCCTGCTTGTTTTGGGCTGATTATTCTGACCGTAATCATCATTAGCGGCAACCAGCGAGAGATTCGTAATCACATTTCCCATATAAACCGCAAGCAATGTGTCAAAATCGCTGCCATCCGTTGAAACAATTGCAATACCATTCGCCGGCGCCGTCCATGTCCACCAGACTGATTTGCCGCCTGAATTCCCGGCATGATCTGGTTCACCCGGCTGTTTTGTAGCAAGTGTGTTTATAGCCGTCAGGGTAATATTTGTTCCATTGCCGACATACTGGTTTTTATAGAAATCATCGTTGGCTGGCGGCATCGCTATTTTATACACAACTGTTAAATTTGTGGAAACTTTGCCCGGAGCCGTAGCAGACAGAGTCAGTGAAAAATTGCCCTGATAAACCGGTATCTGAATTGATGCAACATAAATCCCATTTGAACCTGTGTAACTGAAATTATAGGCTGAACCAGTTCCTGCTGTGGCGGTAACCGTTGCGTTTGTTACGGGATACAAATCGGTGATTTTCACAGTTATTGGGATTGTCCGTCCCGCAGGGATGATACTTCCGTTTTCCGGAGATATTGTAATCTCCAATATGCCATCGCCGAAAACATTCAGGGCTCGGTACGCATCAAGTCTCGCCCCCGTTGAGACCTTTCCGGAGAGCGACTGGACAACTGTTCCGGAATTAAGAATCTGCGACCGCAGCTGTGTCACACCAATATCGGGGTAAGCTGATAAAACAAGCGCTGCTACACCGCTGACATACGGCGCCGCCATGCTTGTCCCACTTACTGTTTTGTAATCCTGATCAGAGCCGTTCCAGCATGAGAATATAGAATCCCCCGGTGCAGCAATATGAACAGAATTGCTCCCATAATTAGAAAAATCCGCAAGTTGATTATACCTGTTTAGCGCAGCGACAGATATAATATTTCCAAGATTATACGACGCCGGATAAGTGGGGATGCTGTCATTATTTACCGATTCGTTGCCTGCAGAGGCAACCACAAGTATGCCGTTGTCCATTGCCTTTTTCAAGGCGTCGAATTCTGCCTGACTGTATGCGTTATCGCCAAAACTCATGTTTATTATACGCGCGCCTTTGGCAATAGCGTAATCAATACACTTTATTTCATCACTGATTTTTCCGCCGCCGTTTGCATCGAGAAACTTAAGCGCCATCAGTTTTACCTTCCATGCAACACCTACATTCGGACGCCCATTGTTTGCAACCGCGCCGATAATCCCTGCTATATGTGTGCCGTGTCCATCATCGTCCATCGGGTTTCCAGTGCCGGTGATTGCGTTAATACCGTAAATATCATCAACGTATCCATCGCCGTCGTCATCAATGTTGTTATTTGGGATTTCGTTTGGATTCTGCCACATATTTTGAGCAAGGTCTTCGTGGGTGTACCGGATTCCTGAATCAATAATTGCCACTATAACCGACGGACTGCCCGTCGTAATATCCCATGCCGCAACGGCGTTAATATCTGCCCCCGCAACACCGCCGTTTTGCCCGTAATTCCTCAACCCCCACAATCTCCCGTCAGTAAAAGCGGCATCAGAAGGCTGAAGATGAGCCTTCTTAATCCAGTCAGGTTCTACATAATCAAACAAGCCGGTTTGCTTTAACGCCTCGATTTTATCAACCAGTCTTTTGGATAATTCAGTCTCGTTTGTAACGTTGTTTTCAATTTCAAAAACATAAAGACCATCAACCAGCTTAAGTTTTTCCTTCTTAATAACACCGGCAGCCCTTAATTGCGCCTCATGAGAGGCTAAATTGGCTTCATTTTTATAACGAACAAGGATTCTCGAAGGATGTGCCGATTTGCCATCTATGGTAACAGCCCCTATCTCTTTCCCAAAGATGCTGGTTGAAAAGAAAGAAATTAATAGGCAGATAATTATTCTTGTTTTCATAGATTATTAATCTTTTGGTCTAATAGTCATCCCAATTCTTTTATATTATACCGCCTGTTTATAGAATTGAAAAACTTTATTTTGAAAAGGTTTCGTGAACCAGAACGAGAACAACTAGCGGTTTTTATTCGGGAAGAACTTATGATTTTAGTTTCTCCCTAATGCAAAACCTTAAAATTTATTTCACCTGTTTTTCTAACATTGCGCATGGAAAAATGTCTAATTTTATTGATAAACAACAATTGAGGTTATAAAATTATTGTAACATGTGAAAACCGGCAATTTAATAATTTGTCTTCTGATAGTCGCCGCGTGGCAGGCGCAGGCAGGCGAGCCGATTCAGTTTTCCGAACCACGCCGAACGGTAAAAACGCCATCCGTAAACCCTGTTGAAGAAATGTTGAATAAGCCGATTGAAAAGTTTAATCCACGCAATTCTCTTGGTGACCCTGTTACTCCCTCTTTTCAACTTCCGCAGCCGACAATAATAATCCAAAAAAAGAACAATCGCGATGAATTTTCTGACAATCCTTTTTTAAAACAGGAAAATGAGACATCGGATTACAACGACTTTAACCAGTACAAAACAAAGGACAGTTTTTTAGAAAACAGCAGGAAGAATCTCTCTCCTGTAGAACAATATTTGCTCCGTCAGGAAAAATCTTCATCGGCTAACCGGCAAAGACAGCAGAACATGGAAAGGCAGTCCATGCCGTTTGACCCAAATAAAAAGGAGTCGGAATTCCTGACACGCGGAAAGGAGGATAGCCTGAATGCGGATAAAAATCCTTTCAATTTGATGCGGTATGATTCAAAACTATCAGGATTATTCGGGAGCAGAGATACTTTGTCCGGTAAATCAATTTCGGGCATCGACGACGGAATTAAAACCTTAATGGAGCTCCGCGAAAAAGAAATGGCAGAAAAGCAAAACAAAGAGAGGATGGAAGCATTCCGCAGACTGCTTGGAGACGTGCCGTCTCCACAGGCAAATCCCCTCGCCCCAAAAGACCTTGTTAATTCGGCGCAGGATTTAACCCGCAGAAACGACAACCCGATTGCCGTNTCTCCAAACGAAAGACTTAATTTCATGGATAGAAACAATCCAAGACTCANATTCGAAGATTACAAAAATATGCGGGACAGGATGGGTCTGCCTGACGATAAGATGAATTCACCTTATATGCAAAACCGGAACTTTATGCAGGACTACCAACAGGATTCTGCCGCAGAACGCGAAAAACAAAAACCGCGTCCCCTCCTCACACCAATCCCAAGAAGACCATTTTAAAACTCAAAACTCTCTCCTAACCAAAATCCCATAAACATCTCTTAATCCCATTTCTTGGATAGGTTTAAATGATACATAGGATAAAAGGATGCACAGGACAATATGGATTTGAATTGGAAACACAAATGATACTGATCCTCATAAAAGAGACATTAGATTGCATGTAGTCAACATTATAACCAAAAAATTAATAAACAGAATGTGCAAGATGTTAAGAACAGGCACGAGTTAATTGAAAAATCAGAAACCCGAATATTTTAAACTCATGCAACTCTTATCAATCCTGTTAATATCAATTTTATTGTATTAATTCGTCCCCTTCTTATTGTGGTTTGATGGAATATCTGATGCCGTCGATCATTTTGCCGTCAAGGGTAACTATCCTTACGCAGAATTCCCAGCCCTGATTATTCTGGGTTATTTTCATCATCAAGGGATTCCAGCCCTGATTTAAGACGATATCTGTCTTATCCGAGTTCGGTGTAAGCGGTCTCGCCACGTTTAATGAATAGACAAGCTTGCCGTTTAACCAGACCTTCACCCCGTCGTCGCTGCCGAGTTCCAGACGCGCTTTTTGCTGAACAGGCGAATAAACATAGCAGCGGGCATACGCCACACACTGTTCGCCGCCGAATATCTTCAAAAGGTCAATTACATACGGGCGTTTCGGGTCGGCAGACAATGGCGCCGGAATCCATTTTACACCCGGTTTACCCTCTTCAGGTGCAAACGGTATATCAAATAGCGCGTCATAGTTTTTCCCGCTCACTGAATACGGTCCGGAAAGTTCCCACGTCCGGATGTAAGAACCAAGTTCTTCAATTTGTTTCAAAAGAAGCTGCGCCTGTTGTTTCACATTGTTATCAATATCGGCTTTTACCACAGTTGCTATGGCATTTCTGGCAGCGTCAGGTTCAGCGCCGTAAATAGACGCTGAAATCGAAAGGATTGCCTGAGCGGATTCATTTTTCACAGACTCGTCGCCAAGCATTTTGAGGCAAAAATTGAGCGCATCAATCGTCGGCACAGAAGCAAGCCCGGACATTACAAGTTTCTTTTCCTCTGCGTTGCGAGCGTTATTGAATGCGTCGTTATATTTTTTAAACAGTTCATTTGCTGACAAACCTGTCGCCGATTTCAACAACCTGACGTAGGTCCTGAATGCCAAGGCGCGGTGGGTCTCGTTTTTTGTCTCTTTATAAATCTTTTCAAGCACAGGCAAGGCTGAAGGGTCTTCCCAGTGGGCAAGTTCGCGGACTGCAAGGTCGCAGAGGTTCCCATCTTGTTGCGTGGCAATTTTAGAAAGAAAACTGAGCGCTGTTTGGTCTGCAATACCACCGGCAATCCTTATGACAGATTCCTTTGCCTTGTCGTCTTTTGCTGTTCCCCACAATTTTACAACCTGCGCGGATCGATTGTTTTTATCGGCAATTTTTCCANCAACAGAAACCACAGCGGCTTCTCCTTCCAGACGCGCCTTTTCGTCGGCAAGAGAAAATGTTAACTTGAGCAAATCTGGTAACACAGATGGCNAGCCTAATTTTCCAATGGTTCGCAATGCTGCCCTTTGTATTTCAGGATTTGATGTGCTGCCGCATATTTTAATTAACTCAGGAACGGCATCAGCCATATCCCGAGCCAGAATAACCTCGATAATGTCGATNCGGATTTGAGGTTGAACATCTGCCTTCGCAAGAATGTTTAGTATTTCCTTGTCCACTCCTTTGTTGTTCATGGTAATTAGGCTGCTCTTTGCANACGCCCTTTCCTGCGGATCAGGACTTGTCATCAGTTCAGCAAGGATACTAACGCACGATGAATCCCCAACTTGTCCCAATGCCTTTATGGATTCAATCCTGACCTGTTTATCGTTGCTCTTTAACAGTTCTTTTACGACAGGTAAGAGCGAAGGTTCTCTCTTGTCAGCAAGCACATTAATTGCAAGTGTCTGAGCCACAGCCGGCAGTTCCGGAATTGCTTTGACAATCTGGCGCAATGCTTCGGAGTCTTTCACAAGATTTATCGCCCCTGCTCCGGCAATTCGTGTTTTATAATCGTCGGATTTTAAACTCTTAATTATAAATTCCACCCCGCTGTCTTTTGAATTCTGCACAATCCCCCTCATTGCGGCAACTTTTATGGGGATTGGAAAATCCATTCCATAGATTTTTGTACAAATATCGAGCGCTTCCTGAAAATTGCCGGATTTGGAAAGACTTTCAGCACACAAAATAAGCGAATGCGCCGCCTGTTCCGCAACGTTTTTGTTGCCGGAATTAACCAGTTTCCAGAGAATCCCAAGACTGTCCTTTGAGGCAATCTGCCCGAGCGCTGTTATTGCCGCCGAAGCAATTTCAGGGTTTGCATCTTCGCAATATTTTGAGAGTGCCGCCACTGCAAGCGGGTCGCGTTTCTGTCCAAGGGCAGAGATAATCTTTGGCTTAAGCACTGCTGGAACACTGTTCAGGGCATTAATCAGCGCTTCTGTGGCTTCCTTTGACGTATTCCGCACAAGGGCATAACATCCCCAGCCAATTGTTTTTTCATCTGTTAACAGCGTTGCAACTGCATTCACAGATTCTGCCGTTCCAAGATACCATAAATGGCGGCAAATATACTCTTTAAATTCGACTGTTGCCTGAGCATTGGTCAGATACTTCGCAAAGAGCCTTTCAATTTCTCTTCGTTTATCGGGGGATTGCGTTCTCTGAATAATTTCATCTATAGCATTCAGGTTCCGACGGTCTTTTCCGTATTGATAGGTTACCGAATCGGCAATGAGTTTTTCCAAATCATTAATACTCTGACCTTGCGACTGGACGCAGAGCCCTGCCGTCATCAGAAACACAATCAGATTCCAGTTAATCAAAATCCGGACAATTTCCTTTGTTTTCATGGCTTTTAATTTTAATTATGAGAATTTTAGAAGCGCTTGGTTAAGCGGGCAACAATTATTTGCCAAAATTTATTATTGAATATCATCCGTTCCGGTATTTATTAATGGAATGATTTATTTTTTTGATTTGATATATAAAAAAAATTTGTAATTCTATAACTGATTGTTTTTCAGGGTCAGGGTGTTAACAGACATCCGACCGGAAATAGAACCGNAAGATTAAGTATTTGTAAACATGAAAATATACATTGACGGCAAATTCTATGACGAAAACAACGCCAAAGTCTCTGTGTTTGACCATGGCTTATTATACGGGGACGGCGTCTTCGAAGGGATTCGCGCCTATAATGGACGCGTTTTCAAACTAAAAGAACACATTGAAAGACTTTACTACTCCGCCCAGGCGATTTTGCTGACAATCCCGATGACGATGGAGGAGATGACGAAAGCCGTCATACTCGCATGCCGTGAAAACAATATCGTTGACGGCTATATCCGTCTTGTTGTTACACGTGGCGTCGGCACGCTGGGATTAAACCCGTTCAAATGCAGTAAACCGTCTGTAATTATAATTGCCGATAAAATTCAGCTTTATCCGCCAAAGGTTTACGAGGAAGGCATGGCTATAATTACCGCCGCCACAACACGCAATCTGCACAATGCATTAAATCCAGCAATCAAGTCGCTGAATTACCTTAATAACATCCTTGCCAAGATTGAGGCTATTAATGCGGATGTTGAAGAAGCCATAATGCTTAACGCCGAAGGTTTCGTTGCTGAATGCACTGGCGATAACATTTTCATTGTAAAAGGCAAAAAACTAATGACCCCGCCGTTGTCCGCCGGTGCGTTGCGGGGTATTACCCGCGCTGTTGTGATGGATATCGCCCAACAGGAAGGTCTTGAAGTAAGCGAACCGAATCTGACCCGTTACGACCTTTACAATGCCGATGAATGTTTTTTGACAGGAACAGCGGCAGAACTCGTGCCTGTTACCAAAATTGACTGTCGAATCATCGGCACCGGCAAGCCCGGTCCTGTTACAAAATTGCTGTTAGAAAAATTCCATGCCTTGACGAAAGTGTGCGGCGAGCCGATATATTAAGTAAAACAATTATATGAAATGCGACATCTGCAAAAAGAAAGAAGCGACAATTCATCTGACTAAAATTATCGAGGGCGAGGTTCATAACATCAATCTGTGTGAGGATTGTGCCAAAAAACAGGGGCTTGTCGGCGAGGGTTCTGATGTTGCCGAATTTCTGTTTAGTCTGGAAGTTCCCAAGACGAAAAAAGAACCCGAAGTTGTCGAGGTTAAGTGCGAGGCGTGCGGTTTTACTCAAAGTCAGTTAAAAAAGGTCGGCAGGCTCGGTTGTCCTGAATGCTACACTGCTTTTGAAGATATCCTCGAAGAAATTATAAAGTCCATGCACAAAGGCAACCGCCATGTCGGTAAAGTTCCCCGCGCGCAACAGACCGGCAAAACAATCGCCGAAAAAATCAAACAACTTCAGGAGCAACTGGACAAAGCGGTTGCAGTGGAGGATTACGAACGAGCAGCCGCTTTGCGCGACGAAATTAAGCGGATTCGGTCAAAATTAACCGACGGCGAATCGCAGGAATGATTTTATGAATTTAATGGAATTTCTCACACCGCTTACAGAAGTTGCAAAACGGTCAGGTCCGGAGGGTACAATTGTTATCTCCAGCCGTGTCCGGCTTGCAAGAAATTTAAAGGGATTTGCCTTCCCTGGCTGGGCTTCGAAACATGACAGGATTAAAGCCCTCGAACTGATGCGTCCAGCAGTGGAAAATCTCCCGCAAATGAAAGAGAGTTTCTCAGCCGGCATGGAAGAACTGGATAACCTCGATAAACAGATTCTTGTCGAACGCCATCTAATAAGCCGTGAACATGCCTCAAAATCTGCCGGCAGCGCCGTGGTCTTCAGCAAGGGCGAGGTTTATAGCGTGATGATAAACGAGGAAGACCACCTCCGGATGCAGGTAATCCTCCCCGGATTGCAACTGGAAGAGTGCTGGGAAAAGATTGATGAGGTTGACACTATTCTTGAAAAACAACTCGATTACGCATTTTCGCCAAAATATGGCTATCTGACAGCATGTCCGACAAATCTGGGGACAGCGATAAGGGTGAGTGCAATGGTTCATCTGCCCGGTCTGGTTTTAGCCGAACAGATAAATCAGGTTATTCAGGCGGTCAATAAGCTCGGTCTCGCAGTAAGAGGACTTTTTGGCGAAGGAACCGACGCACTCGGAAATGTGTTTCAGATTTCCAACCAGCAAACCCTCGGCGAAGACGAAAACCGTATCGTTGACCGATTGTCCAAGGTCGTAGCGCAAATCATCGAACACGAAAACAACGCAAGGGCTATCCTGCTCGAAAAAAAGAAAAAAATTGTCTTAAACCATATAGGCAGAGCATACGGGATTTTGTCAAACGCTTACAGCATTTCGTCCAAAGAAGCTCTGAATCTTTTGTCGCTGTTTAAGTTGGGGATTGATTACGGCTTTTTCCCGGATGTTCCAAGGTCGCTTGCCGAAGAACTCTTCCTGATATGTCAGCCGGCGCACCTGCAGAAGATGTCCGCAAATCCAATGGAACCGGAGGAACGCGACATACTGCGGGCAGATATCCTCAGAGAACGGCTCAAGGGCGTAAAAGGTCCGGTATTAAAATAAAAAACCTTTGTTAAAATAATCTGTTCTTTCTTGAAAAGGAGCCTGCGCTTTAATTAAATAGTGTTGTGCATCAACAGGTTTCAGATGAAATTAATGCGCAGACCCGCTGTTGCGCCGTTTATGGACATCCGGTCAAACATTCGGCGTCTCCAGCGATGCACAATGCCGCCTTCCGCGAACTTAAACTAAACTGGGTTTATCTGGCGTTCGACGTCTTGCCGGAGAGATTGCAGGAAGCCATCGAAGGCGCCGCAGCAATGAAGTTTATTGGTCTAAACCTCACAGTCCCCCATAAAATAATTGCGTTTAATATTGTGGATTTTGTTGACCCGTCGGCGCTGCCATGGGGGGCTGTAAACACAATCAGATTCGAGGCAATAGATTCTCATGGCAACTGGCGTCCGTTAGCGGAATTTAAAGATGACATCCCGGATGAAATCCGTTCGCACGGTTTCAATACTGATGCGGAGGCAATCGAACTGGCGCTACGGGAGGATTTTAATCTTGAACTGAAAGGGGCTTCGGTNTTGTTGCTTGGAACCGGCGGAGCAGGACGTGTCGCCGCTCTTAAAATGGCTTCTTGCGGCGTCAGAGAACTTTATGTTGTCAACCGCACGCAACAAAAAGCCGAAGAGGTTATTAATCATATCAAGAATAATTATCCGGATGTTTGTGTGAAAAACGGTTTTCCGGATAAAAAGATTGATTTGATTTTAAATGCTACTTCTGCTGGACTTCAGCCCGATGCCCCGTTACCGCTCGGAATTGATGAATCCATTATCAGAAAAGCCGGTTTTGTTTATGACATGATTTACAGACCCGCAGAGACTACCCTTCTGAAAGTAGCAAAAAAGGCAGGTTGCAAAACCGCCAACGGATTAAGCATGCTTCTGTGGCAGGGAGTCCGCGCGCTGGAAATCTGGACCGGCTTAAAAGCGCCGGTGGAAACAATGCGTTCAGCCCTGATAAAAAATATTTATGGTTCATGAGGTTATAATTGACCCGTTGCAGCAAGTATCGTCCGTTTATTGGGGAACGGTCTTTTTTGTTTTCGGGTGTATTGTAGGGAGTTTCCTGAATGTCTGTATCCACAGACTTCCCCGCGAAGAAAGNATTGTCTCCCCNCCATCTCACTGTCCAAATTGCAACTGGAAAATTCCATGGTACTTCAATATCCCGATAATTTCATGGATTGTTNTACGCGGCAAATGTTATAACTGCGGCGTCAAAATCTCGCCACGTTATCTAATCGTCGAGGCGTTGACCGGACTCCTGTTTTTAGCGTCGTGGATTAAATACGGCTCGTCATATCCGCTCCTTGCGCTTATATATTCGCTTTTCATTGCCGGTCTGATTGCCGCATCGTTCATTGATTTTGAACATTACATAATACCTGATGAAATTACACTCGGCGGTATCGGTCTCGGTATCATTTTGTCAATCTTCTATCCACCACTACATGGGGTTGATTCCGCAGCAAAATCATTTCTCAATTCTCTTATAGGCGTTGCTACTGGCGCAGGTTTAATCTTTCTAATTGTTCAAACCGGAAAACTTATCTTCGGACGGTATAAGGTTAAACTTGATGACCACACGNGGATGGTATTTACAGACGAAAATCTCGTTATCCTTAAAACAAAAAAAGACATAGACCAGCCGGCAGAAACCTTGCAGGATATTCCGCCGCAAAGCGAAGACTGGCTGCATGATCCGTTCAGAGAGACACCTCAGGTTTGCGAAAGTATCCCATACAGCGAGATTTTCAGCCGTCAATCCGATTGTATTATCTTCCACGCCAAAACGCTGGAACTTCATGACCGGTGCTTCTGGAATGTAGATGTCAGGCTTTCGCCTAAAAGTCTGAAAATCGGCAAAGATGAGTTTGACCCGGAAACTATCAGTTTCATGGAAGTAACAACTGATAAAATTATCCTCCCGCGTGAAGCGATGGGTTTCGGGGATGTTAAATACATGGCGGCAATTGGGGCATTTTTGGGATGGAAAGGGGTGTTGTTTTCCCTTTGCGCAAGTTCGATAATCGGTGCGCTTATAGGCTTTGTGTTGCTCGGTATAACCGGAAACCGTTCGACAAAAATTCCATACGGTCCGTTTATTTCTATTGCGGCGTTAATCTGGATATTTTTTGGCGAGGATATTATCAGACTCTGGCTTTTCTGATTTAGTCCTGCCAGTAAAATCATGCGAATTTATGAGATCTGAAATAAGTCAAAATAACAAATCTATGAAGCCTATAAAAATAATTGCCGGTGGATTGCTAATGTTTTTTGCATTAAGCGCAACCTGCGCTGAGCGAACAATCTTTGTCAACGGGAACGCGGTTGATGGCGGAGATGGGTCAAAGAATAAACCCTTCAGAACCATCGTTCAGGCGCGCGATGCAATACGGGCATGGAAAAAAACTGGCGCGATTAAGCCGGACGATCGCATCACCGTGCTCGTAAGCCCCGGAGTTTATAGACTGGAAAATACATTTGAACTAACCGCCGAAGACAGCGGAACAGCTGGAAATCCGATTATCTACAGGGCAGAAAAATTTGGCGCAGTGAACATTCATGGCGGCGTTACCTTGCCTGCTGGCGCATTCAGACCTGTAACAGACAAGGAAATTCTGAAACGGATACCCGAAAACGCCCGCGGCAAAGTGCTCGTGTGCAATCTGTCCGGTATCATCACAAATGGCATAGAGGAAATGAAACCGCGATTTCAAGGCGCTCCCGCCTCGCCATGGCTTTATTTTAATGGTCAGCCAATGACCCTCGCCCGCTGGCCAAATACAAACGAAAATAACGGCTGGGCAGAATTTTCAAAAGCGGTTGATACTGGTTTACCAAAGAGCGATTCGCCTGATCCGGCAATGAGAAAACTTCATCCCGGCTCGTTCATCTTTGAAAACGACCGTCCATTGCGCTGGAACATAAACGAAGGCGTCTGGTTGCTCGGATACTGGACGCACGACTGGTCGGAGGAAATTATTAAAATCGGCTCGTATGACCCTCAAAACAAGGTTATTACACTTGCGGAACCACACCATTATGGAATTGCAGCAGGCACATGGGGAGCGGCAAAACGCAGGTTTTTCGCATTCAATCTTTTGGATGAACTCGATGCCCCCGGCGAATGGTATCTGGACAGAACGCGTCGCCTCCTCTATTTATATCCGCCTGCGGATATGAAGAACGCAAATATTGTTTTAGCTACGCTTACAAAACCAATGGTTAAAATTACCGGTGCATCTCACATTAAACTCATCGGTTTTAATTTCGAATATTCGCATTCCGACGGACTAATCCTTCAGAACACACGTTCTATTGAAATTGCGGGATGCCGCATTGCTAATCTTGCCGGAAGCGGCATCAGTGTTGACGGCTACGAAAATATTGTCCGTTCATGCGATATTTATAATCTCGGTAAAAGTGGCATAAGCCTTAACGGCGGTGACAGAAAAAATTTGATAAACGCAAATAACGTGGCAGAGAACAATCACATCCACCACTATGGAATNTTCCAACGCACCTACGCNCCAGGAATCGGCGCTAACGGNTGCGGACAGATCGCCAGAAATAANAGAATTCATGACGCCCCGCACAACGCTTTTCTCTACGGCGGCAATGAACACCTGTTCGAGAAAAATGAGGTTTACCGGGTAGTCCTCGAAACCGGTGATGCAGGCGCTTTCTACACAGGCAGAGACTGGACAAGTCAGGGAAACGTCCTTCGCTATAATTATATCCACGACCTTGGCTCCGGCGACCCAACACATGTAAACACGATGGGGGTCTATCTTGATGACTGCGATTGCGGCGACACTATCGACGGAAACATCTTCTACAGGGCTGGCAGGGCAATCATGATTGGCGGTGGCAGAGATAATTACGTCCTTAATAATATTGTCTTTGAATGTCCAATCGGATTACATATTGATTCGCGGGGAACAACATGGAAGCAATGGAATAATCCCTCAGACCCGAGCTGGCATCTCGAAGCAAAAGCCCAGAAACTAAACTACACACAGCCACCGTGGAGCGTTAAATATCCGAAACTCGCAAGAATTATGCAGGAAGATCCGCAATGGCCACTCGGAAATGTTGTAAGGAGAAATATATTTGTTGATTGCTCAAAACGGGTTTGCGATTTCGATGGAAATGTCCGTAAAATCCTCGATAAACTCGATATTGACGAAAACCTCGTTATTAATAGAACTGGCAAGACAAACATTGCAGTTGTTAAGGATATTAAGGGATTCAAAAACCTGATTGGGACTCAGGACTCGCCTGTTGACCCTGGTTTCGTAAATCCGTCATTAGGCAATTTCGCCCTTAAACAGGGGGCAACAATCCTGAAAGAAGTCCCATCCTTNAANCCGATTCCTGTNGCGGAAATAGGCATTTACATAGACGAATACAGAAAAACAATCCCTCCGAAAAACTGATATCTCTATACGTTAAAATTAGGTAATCTTTAAGCGGCTGTTACCGCTGCAATATTGCTTTTTACACTTATAAAATTGATTATATTTATTTCATGAAAATATATTTTGTGAGGCATGCGGACGCCGAAGATTTGCCAGATGATGCAGCCCGTAAATTAACCGCAAAGGGCAAAGACCAATCAATTAAACTCGGGAAGTTTTTCAGGTCGAACAACATTTATTTCGATGCGGTTTATGCAAGCCCGTTAATCCGAGCGGTTCAGACAGCCGAATACATTGTCCTTACACTTGAACCGGATAAAAAGCCACAAATACACCAGACGGAATTCCTGTTGAATGATACGCCACAGGAACAATTCGACACCTTCATAAAAAGCATCATGAACCACAAAGATGTCATGCTTGTCGGACACGCTCCATCAATGGACGAAAGGGTTATGAAGATGCTGGGGATTGCGACCAAATCTTCGTTTAAGATGCCAAAGGCGTCGGTAGCATGTGTTGAAACCACAGATGGTCTTACAGGCATTCTCAACTTCTTTATCAGTCACAAGTTATTGTAAATGAATCTATTCTCAATTCAGAGAATGGCATATTATTTGCTTTCTAAAACCAGTTAGTATTTAATAAATAAAAAGATTGTAATGAACAGGGCTATAAAACTAACAGCGGTTTTGATTGTCTTGTGGGGCTTTTGGACAATTGTTTTTGCTGTTGACGGTAATACTCTTGCGGCTGGTCAAAATAACAGATTTCACCCCAGTCGTATAATTATTAAACCAAAAGCGGATATTAACGCCTTCGAACTGGAGAAATTCCACCAAAATAAAGGGGTTAAAATCTATAGGAAATTTCATGAACTCGGCAATATCCAGTCCATAATCATCCCTAAAGGCATGTCGGTTGAAGAAGCGGTTAATCTTTATGCCGCAAGTGGACTCGTTGAATATGCCGAACCAGATTATCTAATCCATGCCGACCAGATAACCCCTAATGACCCTCTTTATCTCAGCGGTTCGCAATGGAATCTGAATAATACAGGACAATTCGGCGGTGTGCCTGATGCCGATATTGACGCGCCGGAGGGATGGGCAATTCAAAATTCAGCAAGCAACATAATCGTCGCCATTATTGATAGCGGTATCCGTTACTCCCATGAAGACCTCAAAGATAATATGTGGAAAAATCCGGGCGAAATTCCAGGTAACGGAATCGATGATGATAATAATGGCTACATAGATGATATTTACGGAATAAACGCTGTGGACGGAGCGGCAAATCCCGGAGACCCAATGGATGATTTCGGTCATGGCACTCATGTTGCCGGAATCATCGGCGCCTCTGCAAATAATGGCAAGGGAATTGCGGGTATTGCATGGAAAGTCAAACTCATGGCTCTGAAATTCATTGATTCCTCAAACAACGGATATCTATCGGATGCCGTCGAGTGCATAAATTACGCCATTAAAAAAGGGGCAAAGATAATCAATGCAAGCTGGGGATCTCCGGATAGTTCTTACACATTGCAATCGGCAATCAGTTCGGCACGGAATGCGGGAATCATATTTGTCGCCTCTGCAGGGAACGATTCTAAAGACAACGATTCCACGCCTACTTATCCTGCCTGTTATAATCTTGATAATATTATTAGCGTTGCGGCGACAGATTTGTCTGACTCACTCGCAAATTACTCAAATTACGGGGCAACGACAGTTGACCTTGCTGCCCCTGGAACATCCATTTACTCCACATTTTTTATTAACGATTCATATTACCTATATTTAAGCGGGACATCGATGGCAGCGCCTCATGTCTCTGCAATCTGCGCGCTTGCGTGGGAAAGGTTCTATATTCATAACTACCGCCAGATTATCAGCCGGGTGCTGCAGGGGGTTGATAAAATCCCATCCCTCGCCGGAAAATGCGTAACAGGCGGCAGGGCAAATTTATACAAAGTCCTTTCAAATTATCAGGTCGTTTATACAAACTATTCATGGATATCGACAAATGGAATGACACCTCTTACTTTGGCAGATAACGGCGTTAGCTCTGCAATCCCGATCCCGTTCGATTTTAAATTCTATGGGAATGTAAAGAGGAGCGTATATGTTGGCGCAAACGGTTTAATTGGTTTCAACCCAGCAGGAATGGATAAAACATCGAATACTACCATTGCCAATACGAATACACCNAACGACGCCGTGTATGTTTATTGGGATGANCTNAATCCTGCCTCAAAAGGAACAATACATTATGGTATTACAGGGAATGCACCTGACCGCAAGTTCGTGGTTACGTGGTCAGGCGTGCCGAGAAAAGCAGCAAATAACGTAACCTTGACTTTTCAGGTTATCCTCGAAGAACGGAAAAACACAATAGTCTGCCAATACCAGCAGGTTCAGCCGAGTCGGTTAGTTTCCGGGGGAGGCGGAACAAGCGCCANNGTTGGAATTGAAAACGCAGANGGCACTATGGGAGCCGAGTTTATAGCGGATGGCAACCCAATTACTCTTTCAAATAACCTTGCCATAATTTTTATCCCCTATCTTCCGGAAGGTATGGTTGTGGGACCTTCTGCCGACCTTGTTGCTTCAGGTCCAGTCGGCGGTCCGTTNACCCCCTCTTTTCAGGAATACTACATAACAAACACCGGAAATGTCCCTCTTGAATGGCGGGTCGAAAGCCTTGCGAACTGGATTACGGTCTATCCATCCAACGGAACCCTTGGCGGACTGGATTTTACGAATATTGTTGTCTCGATAAATCAGATTGCCACATCGATGCCCGTCGGTTCTTATAGAGGCGAATTGAACTTTACAAATCTGACCTCCGGTCTCGGTTCAATTAGGCGGTCAGTAACCTTGCTTATTAACGGCACAAACGCTGTTCTTAGCGTATCGCCACTTACGGATTTTAACGCATCCGGCAATGCCGGCGGACCTTTTTCGCCACAGAACGCCCTTTATACGTTAATGAATACAGGGGATGCCCCGCTTGATTGGAGAGCGGAATTTTCCGATGGATGGCTCAAGGTAACACCAACGAATGGTTCGCTATCCCCTATGCAGAGTGTTACGGTGGCAATTGAAATCAATTCAAACGCATTTTCGTTTAATCCGGGGTTCTACAGCGAAATTGTCAGATTCAGAAACATGACCACAGGCATGGGGACGACTGAAATCGCTGTGAACCTTACCATCAAACAGCCTTCAGGAATACTGCAAATAATCCCGTCTGCCCCCTTTGAAACGCGCGGCGTAACAGGTAAAGATTTTAACCCTTTATCAGCGCAATACATCTTCACAAACGCTGGCGCAGGAACACTGACATGGTATGCCACCAATATTCCACTTTGGATTTCCATTTCTCCTCAAAACGGCTCTTTAACTTCGGGCGGGACGAGCATATTCACGGTTTCTTTAAATTCAAATGCATTGAATATGCCGGTTGGCGATTATTTTGACAGCATTACACTTGTCATAACCAACGGTTCAACGGAAAAAATGACAATCCCGACGATTCTACATGTTTATCCCGAACCGGCGCTCCTTGTTGCTGGAACTGAGCCCGGTGCATATAATCTTGAAACGTTCGAAGGCATGACCTCCACTCTCACTAACATTACCATTCAGATTACGAACGCGGGCGGTTCAAATCTATTCTGGATTAGCGAAGTTTCAGAAGACTGGCTGAGTCTTTCCATCGATTACGGCATCTTGCCTCCACAGGAAAGCCAAACAATCGCTATTATTCCCGAGTTAAACATCATTGAACAAATGCCTGTTGGTGTTTATACAAACAACATCAGGCTCACAAATCAGGCAAATCCGGAAAACACAATCGGCATAACAGTCGTTCTGAACATTAGGAAACGTCCTGTCATTGATATTAATAAGACTCAGGGAATGCAAATTCAATTAATCGTTCGCGGAGAGACCAATCAGGAGTATGTTATAGAAAAAAGTTCGAATTTCTATCGCTGGGAAGCAATTGAAACAAACAGAACATCCGTTGATGGCATATTCTTTTTCACAGACAATCTGAATTTATCGAATGCCTACTATCGGATAAAACTGAATTTAAAATAGATTTTTGAAACTCCGCCGTCGGTGGTTCAAACCATCAAAGGATTAATCCGAAGACGCAACAGCAATTTGTGCAGCCGACGTTCATCAGTTTGCATGGGGATTGTAGCGTTTCAAACCGACTTCGTGAGCAATATCGTCAAACTCTTCTTTGCTGACGGTGTCCAGTGTCTTGCCTTTCTTCTGAAGTTTCTCGTTTATCTTAATAACCTTTTCGGTCATCTCTTCATGTGTGTCCTTGGAACCGCCGACAAGAAGAAAGTTCTCCCCGGTTGTAATCCGTTTATGCCCATCGGAGTCCAACCCTACACCCAGCATCATCGCTTTGCCCTTCTTTTTCCTCTTAGATTCCGACATATTTTTTAAAAGTATAACTTATTTAAATAATCGCAAGAGATAAAACAATGTTTTAAGCCAAATTTTTAAACAGAATCAGAATGATTAACAGGAAAATTACAAATCAGGAATCGGATTAAACCAAAATCAACACATAACAAAATTACATTAAAAACAGAATTATAATGGATTTAAGCATTTACCTCACAACGACTTAAGCAGGTGAATTATTTCCTTTATCTTTGCTTCAGGCTTTATTTTTGTAAGTCTGGGGAATTTTCCGCCGATCATTAGATAATCGTTATTGCGGAGGATTTTAAGTTTATTGCCTTCGGTCTCTATCGAAGTTATACCTTTTTCGGCAGCAATGATTTTAATCTCCTCTATTTTTAGGAAAAACTTTACCGCGTCAGGCATCTTACCGAACCGGTCTTTAATCTCATTTTCTACCTGAAGCAGTTCATCAGTCGTGGAAGCTTGGGCAATTTTTCTGTAAATTTCTGTCCTCTGGCTGTAATCCTGAATGTAATCTGCCGGGATGTAAGCTGGGGCATATTCGATTGAAACCTGTTCTTCTTCGCTCTGCCTTAACTCATCATCGTCATCGCAATAGTAGGCAACCTCGCGTGGCACGAATACTGTCGGTCGCTGTNTTCTTTCGCGCCTTTGTGATAACACAGGATGCGGAATTTCGCGAGCAGGGTTTGTAATCAGAAAATCAAAACGCGCAGTAACATTTTTAATAACGCCCGGTTTTTGTCCCTTGAAAGATTTAATCGCTTGATTTAGCAACTGGCAATACAGGTGGAAGCCGATTGCCGCAATGTGTCCGCTCTGCTCAACGCCGAGGATGTTTCCTGCTCCACGAATCTCAAGGTCGCGCATGGCAATTTTAAAACCGCTCCCCGGCGTGGAATACTGTTTAATGGCGCTTATTCGTTTCCGGGCATCGGCAAGGAGTTCTATGTGACGNGGNATTAAAAGATACGCATAAGCCTGACGCTGGTATCGTCCCACACGTCCGCGAAGCTGGTAAAGGTCGCTTAACCCGTATTTATCAGCGCGATCAATGATGATTGTGTTCGCATTTGGAATATCAAGACCGTTTTCAACAATTGTTGTGGAAAGCAAAACATCAGCCTTGCCTGATACAAATTCCGACATNACTTTCTCAAGNCTGCCGGCGGGCATTCTGCCATGACCAATTACAATACGCGCTTCGGGGACGAGTTTCTTTAATTTATCGCCAACTTCTTCAATATCGTATATCTGGTTATGCAGATAAAACACCTGTCCGCCGCGGTTCAATTCACGCCGTATAGCGTCTCGGACAAGATTATCATCATAACGCGCAACGATTGTTTCTATTGGCAACCTGTCGTGCGGTGGCGTCTGGATTATGCTCATATCGCGCGCTCCCATCAGGGCAAGATACAATGTCCGTGGTATCGGCGTCGCCGAAAGCGTTAGAACATCAACCTTTCTTTTCAGAAATTTAAGCTTCTCTTTATGCAGAACCCCAAACCTCTGCTCTTCATCAATTATAAGGAGTCCAAGGTCGTGAAACTGAANATCATCCTGAATCAGCCGATGTGTNCCGATAACAATATCAATTGACCCGTTTGCAATCTGTTCGATAAGTTCCTTTTGTTTCCCTTTTGTTTTAAAGCGGGAGAGCATGCATATCCTGATGGGGAACGCCGCCATTCTGGATGTAAANGTCATGTAATGTTGCTGGGCAAGAACAGTTGTTGGAACAAGCACAGCAACTTGCTTGCCGCCCATCACCGCCTTGAACGCAGCACGAAGGGCAACCTCTGTTTTGCCATAGCCGGCATCGCCGCAGACCAGTCTGTCCATCGGCTTCGGAGACTCCATATCCATTTTCGTCTCAAGTATCGCCTGCAACTGGTCGGGTGTTTCTTCGAACTCAAACGCATTTTCAAAATCATGCTGCCACGGAGTATCTGGCGGAAACGCAAAACCGGGCGAACTCATCCTTTCAGCCTGCAAAGATAATAACTTTGCAGCATAATCTTTAATTGCATTCTCTGCCTTTTCCTTTGTTTTGAGCCATTTTTTGCCTGTCAGTTTATTCAGGATAGGACGACCCCGACCCGAGCCGATNTATTTTGTAATCAGATGAGATTCGCTGACAGGCACATATAACTTCGGCGGTTCCTGTCCCTTCTTCGACGGAGCATATTCTATAACGAGATATTCCTCGCCATCAGACTTTTCGGACTCAGATAACTTTGTTANCCCGAGAAACCTNCCAATCCCATAATTAACATGCACAACGTAATCGCCTTCTTCGAGGTCGGCAATATCAATCAGATGATGGAAATACTGCGAACGGTATTTTAATTTCAGCGAACGCGGCTGCGGACATTTAATCCTGCCGAAAATTTCCGAATCAGAAATAACAACAACCTTTTCTTCCGGAATTATAAAACCGCGATTAACAGAGCCATAACAAAACACAATCTNACCGCNGGGCTGAGTCTTGTCTTCTTTAAAATCCACCGTGTTTGTCTCAAAAACTTCAGGCGAAACTGTTTGACGAATATTGCCGGGGAGGATGCTTTTATCCAGTCCAAATTCTTCCCATAACTCTCTTATTCTGCCAAACTGACTCNCCTGCGGACACATGATTATTGCGCTGAAGCCGTCATTGACCCATTCCTTAATCTTGTTAAAAAATGTCTGCGTCCGAAGTTGATTTATCTGATAATCGTCAACATGGTCAACGAGCGGTCGCCATGCCTCAAGAGATTCGAGAATCCCGCAAATCCTGTCTGATAAAACCTCGTTGTCGCTGCAATAGTCTGAATAATCTAAATCTGATTCTTCAGACTCATCATCAGATTCCGCCGTTGTTTCGCCGTGCACCTCTTCATGGAGTTCAATAACTGACATACCAGCTGACGACGCTTTCTCCATCAGCTCATCCCACGAGCAGTAAAGCGGTCTGTCTTCGCCATAATCAGAACAGAAATTCCTTACAGACTCTTTTATTTTTTCAGGTTCGCAAAGAACTACAATTGCGTNCTGGTTAAGGTAATCCAGCAATGTTGAAGCCACATTGCCGGCGCCTGATTTATCCTCGCAGTTTTCAGCACTGCCGGTCTCATAAAAACCATGAAGTTCCCATCCCCTGTTTCGCGCGGTTGAACAAATAACGTCTTCAGCCTGCTGTCTTTCTGTATGTTGAATACAATGATTTCTGATGATTGCGAACTCGCCGGCAGGCGGCAACACAACACCCGTAACCGGGCTTTGCGAAATCTGAGTAATCGGGTCAAAAAAGCGCATCGAGTCTATTAAATCGCCGAAGAATTCTATCCTGACCGGCAAATCGGAATTTAACGGATAGACATCAAGTATGCCGCCACGGACTGAAAATTCTCCCTTCTGACTCACCTTTGCGACCGGCTCATAATATGAGCTTGCAAGGTGTTCTGTAATCTGATGAATCCCGATATGGTCGCCCGGCTTTAATACGAGTGTCCGGCTTTTTATAAATTCCGGCGACAGTGTCTTTTGGATTAAAGAAATTGCCGACGCAATAACAACCTTACCGTGTCTGGCATTGTCTTTATTATCGGCTGACGGTTCATTATCCCCTTTTTGCGCAGGTTGGTCGGAAGATTTCTTCTGAAACGCGCCCGTATCGCGTCTGACTAATTCTGTAATAGTCGAAAGCCGCTCGGACAATGAATCAACCCCTGGCAATCTGCCATCGTTCGGCAAAACATCCCATGCAGGAAAAAACAACAGCTCAGCGCTATCTTTTTGCCCATCATTTTCGCCAGAAGAATCACCAGACAACACCTTCTGCCAAGTTGTAAAATCATTCCAAACGGCTTCCTGTTCCACTGCGTTTTCCAGAACCACAAGTATATCGCAGTCAGGCAGTTTCGAATGAATATAAGCCGAAACAAAACAAAAACCAGCCCCGTCAATCCCTTCCAGTTTTATTATTGAAGGAACATCTCCGTTGTTATTTTCGGCTATCTTTTTAACTATGTCTTCTAAAAATCTCACGCCAGTTGACAAAGACAATTAATAAAATATACCAGATTTTTCAGGCTTATAAAATTCAAACCGGCTTAATGACGCCGTCGGCTAAATTCAGGAAGAACCAAAACCGTATTTTTTAAGCGCAACACAATTTTTTTCTTGGATTACCATTTGTGTCGGTCTTTTATATTAACATTATGTCTCGGTTTGCATTGATAGCGATAACGTTAATTGCTGCGGCAGCGTATGCCGCGGATGTCGGTGAAACAATCCCGCTACCAGCAGCGCGGCAAAGCGGCGGTATGCCCTTATTCGACGCCCTGAAAAACCGAAAGTCCACAAAGGAATTTTCCGATAAAGAACTGGATCTAAAACAAATCAGCGAAATCCTCTGGTGCGGTTTTGGAGTAAATCGTCCGAAGGAAATGCGTCGCACAGCGCCCTCTGCTATGAACGCGCAGGAAATTGACCTTTATGTTTCCACAAAGGATGGAGTGTATTTATACGATTTCAAAAATCACGCGCTTCAAAAGATTTCAAATCAGGATATCCGCTTAAAAATCAGTGGTCAGCCATACAGCAAAGATGTCCCTGTTGTGATTGTTTTTGTGGCAGATTACTCCCGGACAAAAGCGGCTCCTGCCCAGCGGCAGTTATACGCATACATTGACACCGGATTTATAAGCCAGAATATCTATCTTTACTGCGCATCGGAAGGACTGGGTACTGTTATTCACGAATTAAATCGCGCAGAGACATCAAAGTTGTTAAATTTAAAATCCGGACAGGAAGTCATAATGGCACAATCTGTCGGATATCCAAAACAATGAATAAAGACGGTTATGAGCAAAGTTGATACTGCAATAGAACGGTTCAAAAACGGGCTGTCCTGCTCGCAGGCAGTATTTTCGACATACGCAGAAGATTACGGCGTTTCTTTTGAAACCGCTTGCAGAATTGCCGGTGGTCTTGGCGGTGGCATCGGAAGGACTGGCAAAACCTGTGGCGCAATCACAGGCGCGATAATGGCAATCGGACTTATGCTGAAAGAAGAGAACCCGACCGAAAAACAGTTTAAAGAAAAGGTTTATCCGCACGCGCGAGCCCTTTTGCAAAAATTCGCCACCCGTCACGGTTCGACAAACTGCAACGACCTTGTCGGCGTGGATATGAGCACGCCCGAAGGTTTCGCAAAGGCGGTTCAGGAGAATATAATCAAAACGCGGTGTCCTGAATTTGTCAGAACCTGCGCAGAGTTTCTGGAGACGTTACGTAAACAGGCATAACCGCCACAAGATTCTGACTATATCCTGAAACTTACGTTGCCTGTAATTCTGCGGCTGGGTTTTATAAACTCCACCCCTGCCTGTATTGTTTATGGAGGTATTTATTCGCCTCGTCGATGTTGGTGAATTTATTGCTTTTTTCGTCCCAGACCAATGTTTCACCTAAAAAACGAATCGCAATAATACCAAGCAATGCCAGTTTAGTTAACTGTCCGCCGTAACTGAAATCCGACCCCGCTTTTTTATTATTGCGGATTGCGTTAAGCCAATCATCGTAATGGCTTTTCACACGCGGGATTGTCTGTGGTGGACGCTTATAAGCGTTCATCTTTGCGTCCGGGATAATTCTCACGCTGCCGGCGCCATGCGAACCGTGGATGATTGTCCCTTTGTCGCCGATAACAATTGCGCCAGTGCCGGGTAGTCTGTCATCCGGTTCCATATCCTGCGGTCTTGGCGGTTTTTCAACTCCGTCGTACCAGATTAATTTAACAGCGCCCCTTCCGTTCTTTGGCGGAAACTCAAACGTAATCTTTGAACCATACGGGAACGTTTCCGCATGTTTTACCGGGTCATAATTCTTTGCCTCTGCTTTTATTGATACCGGCGCTCCAAGGTCAAGAGCCCAGAAAGACGGGTCAACCACATGACATACCCAGTCGCCAATCATTCCCGTTCCGAAAGCAGACCATCCGCGCCATTTTCCCGGATGATACGCCTTGTTAAACGGTCTATACATTGCCGGTCCAAGCCACAAATCCCAGTTCAGTCCCGGCGGAACGGGGTCTTCCTGTTTGATGGCGTCTAACTGGTCAATCTTCGAATACTGCGCCTGAGCAAATGCGTGGATTGTATGCACGTTGCCAATCGCGCCGTCTCTTATCCATTCAACAAAAACACGGATGGAATCAAATGAATGCCCCTGATTTCCCAATTGCGTTACCACGTTGTATTTTTTAGCCGCTTCCATGAGCGTGTTGACTTCGACTATGGTATGCGCAAGCGGTTTTTCGCAATAAACGTGTTTACCGCGCTTAATCGCAGCCATTGCGGCTACAGCGTGGGTATGATCAGGAGTGGAAACCACGACTGCGTCGATCTCCTTTTCCATCTCGTCGAACATCTTGCGGAAATCCTGATAAAACTTAGCCTTCGGGAACTGCTTCAAAGCGCCTTCCGCCCTTGTGGAATCAACATCGCACAGCGCAACTATATTTTCGTTGCGGACGCCACTTATATTTGCCCCGCCTCTGCCCCCAACGCCGATACACGCAATATTAAGTTTTTCGTTAGGAGAACGTCCGCCATTTGCGGAAAAGATTGTGGACGGCGCAATTGCAAACAAAGACACAACTGCGCTTCTCTTCAAAAATTCCCTGCGTTTAATCATATTTTTCATAGGATAAATCAATGGTCTCTGAAATATGACTATCCACCGCCACGAATTATTCATAAAAAATTATTCCATTACCTATTAACTTTAAACTTTGCGTTTTATTTCTATGTCCCTCTGTGTTCTCTGGGGTTTTAATTTTTTATCCCAAAAGAACAGAGAGGCGCAGATGAACATAAAATATTAACGGTGGTGGGCGGAAAATTCGCAACAGCAGTCATGGAAATAATTTGCGCCGCTTATTACTCAGCAAAAACTGGCTCAAAAGTCAAACTCCCATTCAAACCATCCGTTAAAAAACCAATTGATTTGTGGCTGGAGTGAACTTAATTAAATCCCATTAAAACAAAAAGACTGTATAAAAACGCCTGCAGAAAACGGCAGACAGAATTCCGAAAACAGGAATATCCAATTTACTTTTTAAATCCCGGCTTTAGTTTAATTGCCTGTTTCTGAGCAGTCAGGGCAAGTTCCATCGCCAGAAAAGTATGTTCCTGAGTCATTGCATTTTCTGTCCTGTGGATACAATCGAGGATGAACTGACCGAAAAACGGGAAACCAATCTTTCCGTTAACATTAAAATGAAACTCGCCTTTATGATTAACAAGATACACATGGTCGCCTTCGGCATCTCTAGCGATATCGAGATATTTTCTTAATTCGATAGTACCATCGGTTCCGACAATGAACGTCCGACCGTCGCCCCACGCACGTAATCCATCCGGCGTAAACCAGTCAACGCGCAGGTAATGTGTCGCCCCGTTATCAGCAATAAATGTTGCATCGCCGAAATCCTCAAAATCAGGATAGTCCGGATTATTGTAGTTAGCGACCTTGCTGTGCAGTAGAGTTGCGGATTTTGCGTCTGCGTAATACAGGAACTGCTCAATCTGGTGACTTCCTATGTCNGTAATGATGCCGCCTGTGGCGTTTATATCAAAGAACCATGCCGGACGCGTCTTTGGATTTAATCTATGAGGTCCAAGTCCGATAACCTGAATAACACGTCCGATTGCCCCCTGCTTTATCAGGTCTCCGGCATATACCGCCGCTTCAACGTGAAGTCTTTCGGAAAAATATATTCCAAATTTTCTCCCCGTCCTTTTTACAGTCTCCCGGGCAAGAGCAAGCTGCTCAAAGGTTGTAATGGCGGGCTTGTCCGCAAAATAATCCTTTCCATGTTCAAGAACACGGATGCCGAGCGGACACCTCTGGCACGGCACAGGCGCTGCCGCAACAAGGGTAATTTCGGGATCCTGAAGGATTTCCTCCTCGCAACGCGCAGGTTTTACGCCCTGATATGTTTTGCAGAACTGTTCAACTTTGGCTGGGTCTTTGTCATAAACCTTTACAAGCGTAGCGCCGGCTTCAATAAGTCCGTTGCACATCCCGTAAATATGCCCGTGGTCAAGCCCGATTGCAGCAATTTTAAACTCGCCCGGCTTCACGACCGGATTCGGCTTGCCCGCCGGCGCATACATCATGCCATCAGCCTTCTGCATATCCCTTTAAAATTGCCTCCCGAACGTGATTTTTGTGTCTGAAAAGTTTTCAACACTTTTTGTCTTCTTATGAAATCTGCGCGCGTTCTTGATAATCCCCTCGCGAGTGTAAAACAAGGCATCGCTTGTCAGTGGCAGTTTAACAGTTGTATCAAGATGCGCCGAAAGGTAAATCGCAGTTATAAGCATAACCGTGTTCCGACCCTGAACACCGTCAACAATCAGTTTTTCCTTACCCTCAATAGCGTTGAGAAAATTATCAATCTGCCCGTCATGTCCCTGATGTTTTACCTCCGGCAGAGAATCATACAACTTTTGAATCTTATCTGCTGTTTCATGGTTTTCTTCCGGAAAACCGTTTTCCCTCTGCCTGTATGAACAGACCTTCCACGGCATGGAAAGACTTGCATCCTCGCACTGGAATAAAAGTCTCTGCTCTTCTCCGTGGTGGATTAAAGATGCGGTAATCTGACCAATTACGTTATTTTCATAAAATAGCACTGCGGTCGAGAAATCCTCAACCTCCGAGTTGGAGTGATTCAGATTTGCGGTTATCGCCTTGACAGACTGCGGCATCCCCATCATCCACAAAAACATGTCAATGTGATGAACTGCATGATTTATTGTGCAGCCGCCGCCCTCTTTCTCCCATGTTCCGCGCCACCACAAATCGTAATAATTCGATCCTCTCCACCACAACGACTCGACAAGCCCGTACAAAACCTTCCCCGCTACTTTATCTTCCATTAGTTTCTTTAACCTCATAACCGGCGTTCGGAAACGGTTCTGCGAAACAATCCCAAGCAGCCTATTGTTACGCTCAGCCGCCTCAATCATACGGTCACATTCTTCGACGCTTGTTGCCATCGGCTTTTCGACAAGAACATGTTTGCCATGGTTCAGAAGTTCAATAGCCGATGACGCATGCTCAAATGGCGGCAGACATATCGAAGCCGCGTCAAATTCTTCCTTTTCTATAAGTTCATCCACGGAGGAATAGACATTTGCGTTCAGTTTATAAGCCTCCGCCTTCTGACGGGCTTTATCCGGAAATATATCCACCACGGCAACAATTTTGCAGCGTTCGCCG
>JGI24721J26819_10000727_pt1 | contig 36737 bp, 32 predicted proteins | sample YelNatPaOPGAMG01_FD_26819 | JGI IMG/M metagenome (IMG submission 26819) | reverse complement strand
TATTGGGTTAACAAGTATCAAGCATCTGGGATCGAAGGATTGGAGGATCGGCGGGGAAAGAACATGGATGCACATATCAAAAGGTTAGAGAAAGAGATCCGTATATTAAAGGAACTACTTGCAGAAAAAGAACTTGAATCGAAACTAAAGGACGAGCTTTTAAAAAAAAAGTTTGGTCTGCCAGGGAAAAAAGAGAAGTAATCTGCAGGTATGTTGCAAAGGGGATCAGAATAGCTGAAGCTGTGAGGATAGCCGGAATGAAGAAGAGCACTTATTACTATAAACCCAACGGAAGGCCAAAAGGGAAGAGACCTTCCACTCACACTCTGTATCAGGGTAACATGGTGTCTAATCAGGTTGTGGTTGATGAAATTATGCGACTTATAGAACCTGAATATCATGATTATGGATATCAGATTTTGACAGATTTATTAAGACAAAAGGGCTACAAGGTTAACTATAAGAAAGTATACAGATTAATGAAAGAGAATAATCTTTTACATCCCCCAGTAAAGAAATCCACTACCTTGAATAAGACATTTATACGATACTCTGTTCCCCATTTAGAAGGCCCTTTCAGAACAATAGAGGCAGACATAAAATATGTGTATATACATGAAGAAAACAGGAATGCTTTTCTGGTAACTTTTTTATGCACCTTTTGCAGATATGCACCTGTATGGGATTTACAGTTCACAATGAAAAGCAAAGATATTGCTGAACTGGTTTCTGAACTTATAAATGACCCTGAAGTTAAAAGATATATGCAGGAACAAAAGATAAAGATTATAATCAGAACAGACAATGGCCCGCAGTTTATTGCCAAGTCCCTTGCCAAAATACTCGAATCCCTTGGTATAGCCCATGAGTTTATTCAACCAGCAACGCCCCAGCAAAATGCCCATATTGAATCCTTTCATAGCACAGTGGAAAGATTGGTCTGCAGAAGAAATATCTTCCGAGACCTTAAACACGCAAGGGAAATATTTAATGAATTTTATTACGCATATAACGAAACAAGAGCTATGAGATGCTTGTTGAGTTATCCGCCAAAAACATTTTTAAAACTCTGGAACTCAGGAATTATTGGTATAACTAAAAATCAAAATAATAAAGAAATATTTTTCTTCAGAGAGAAGCCTTCCCCTGGGCGGGGGTTCGGCTCCTCTCCTGAAGAGTTGTTTCGGGTAAACAAAAATATTATATTTCCTCTATAAATCTAAAACTTTTTGCACCATTGCTTTGGGTAAGCGAATTTCCTCTGCAAGATTCAGCTCGATAACGAACTTATCTTATGTCTGTGTGCTTAAATAAGATGGGTCTGTTTGAAAACGGGGTTTCCGATGAAGGAATTGCCACCACAAAAATAACCGACCTTTTACAAAGAGAACCCTAAAGATTCAAGTTTAAGCAGTTCTCTTTGGTGGTAAATTATCTTATGTTTAATTTTCTCTGGATTGTATGTCGGAAGGATGTTTTTATTATACCCTTTTTTCTCTGACAATACATGCCAGGTTACTGTTAATAATTTCCGTGCAATAGCAATTAACGCCTTTTTCCTGGATTTTCTAATGCACAGCTGCTCAAACTTTGATTTATAAAACGATCCCTTAGTCCTGCTTGCCGCCCATGCGGATTGCACCATTATTCTGCGCAAATATTTATTTCCTTTGGTTACCGATGTGCTTTTCATTTTACCGGCACTTTGATCATTCTTTGGGCGTAGTCCAGCCCAGCCGGTTAGTTTACCACTGTTCTCAAAGGCTGTCATATCTGCACCTGTTTCGGCAATAATCTGCATGGCTGCCTGTTTCTTTATCCCCGGAATACTTTCCAATAACTCCATCTGTTCCTGGTAATGAGCATTGCATATCTCTTCCATTTTTGATTCAACCAATAATAGCTGTTTCTGAAATAGATGGTATTGTTCATAGGCAAGCTCTAAACTGAACCGATGATGTTCTTGTATAAAGCCCTCTAACGACAATTGAACCAATTCGCCTTTTGCCTTTAATATTCGTCCGTGTACATAACAGGCAAGCTCCTCCGGTGAGGAATTACCTTGAATAATCTGTTCAATAATATTCTTAACGCTTACGCTGTTATTATTGCTTACCAGCGAGGTAATACGAATATTGCACATTTCCAGTATCCGTTCCATCTCTTGAAAGACGCGGGTAATATCACTTTGTAAACGGACATACTTCCTGCTATAACTTCGAAGTTGTCGTATGGTTTTATCCGGTACCAGGCTTCCCCTCAGTAAACCTTTATGCAAAAGTGTGGCTATCCATTGTGCATCCTTTACATCACTCTTTCGCCCGGGTATCTGCTTTATTATATAGGGGTTTACAAGCGTAAGGATAAATCCCATTTCTTCCAGAATGTTCCATACCGGTATCCAATAAATACCGGTGCTTTCCATCGCAATCTTCTTAACCCCCTCTTTTTGTAAATACACCCCCATCTCCCTGATTGAATGGGTAAATGTTGGGTATTCTTTTACTTCTTCCACCTTTTTACCATTACAAATAGCACAAAATATGCTATCTTTGTGTACATCTAGGCCGCTGACTTTCATATGCAATTATTTTATGTTAATAATTGATTGAGTTTTAAACTCGTTTATGCAAATGTAAAGCAGCGGCCTTTGATTTTTATGTGTCTGTGTATAATCGAATGTTTTTATGTAAGTTTGAAAAGGAAAATGCAGAGGTATGACCTGGGCTGATGCCTTAAAAGGGTTTGAATTCTATCTGAGGCTGGAGAAATCTCTATCGCAAAACAGTATTGAAGCCTATCTGGCCGATGTGAGAAAGCTTTGTTCTTTTGCCGGAGGCATGGATGGTCTTCTTGCACCGGAAGAGGTCAATACGGAGCTTATACGCGAAATGCTCCGTTTTTTTAAAGAAGCCGGATTGACGGAACGGTCGCAGGCCCGCATTGTATCCGGAATCAAGGCATTTTACCGCTACCTGCTGCTCGAAGGAGTTATCAGAGAAGATCCCTCAGAACGGATTGAGGCGCCGAAGATCGGACGAAAATTGCCTGAGGTACTCACCATCAGCGAAATTGATGCCATGGAGAATGCCGTGGATCTGAGCAAACCGGAAGGACACAGAAACCGCGCAATGATTGAGGTTATGTACAGTTGCGGATTAAGGGTATCTGAACTGGTGAACCTCAGGATATCGCATATTCACCGGAAAGACGAATACGTCAGAATACTGGGAAAAGGGAACAAGGAACGTCTTGTGCCGATCGGATCGCGTGCCNTGAAGGAAATTGACCTGTACCTTCCCTGGAGAAATCATCTGCCTTCTATTGACCCGCGCGACTCAGACATTCTTTTTCTGAACCGTAACGGAAAAAAACTTACCCGGGTAATGGTTTTTCTCATTGTAAAGGATCTGGCTGAAAAAGCGGGCGTCAGGAAGCAGATCAGTCCCCATACTTTCCGTCATTCCTTTGCCACCCATCTTATTGAGGGAGGTGCCGACCTGCGGGCTGTGCAGGAAATGCTCGGGCATGCGTCCATACTTACCACGGAAATATATACCCATATCGACAAGGAATATCTTCGCGATGCAATACTGCGATTCCACCCGCGGGCAGGAAATCATTCATAAGACTCTGCCAGGTGAGAAGAGAATTACAAATTTTTGCCTACCTTTGTAATTCAATTTTTTAAGCTGAAAAGCATGTAAGTGCTTAATTGTTAAATCTTTATAATTATTATCCTATGAAGAAATATGTGTATTATTTTGGCGGGGGTAAGGCTGACGGCCAGGCCGACATGAAGGAACTCCTCGGTGGAAAAGGAGCCAATCTGGCCGAAATGGTGAATCTCGGATTGCCTGTACCTGCTGGTTTTACTATTACAACTGAGGTTTGTACCTACTATTACGAAAACAACAAGCAGTATCCTCCTGAGCTGAAAGACCAGGTGCTGGAAGCACTGGCCAAGGTGGAAAAAGAAATGGGGGCAAAGTTTGGTGATAAAGACAATCCCCTTCTTGTATCCGTTCGTTCAGGTGCTCGCGCTTCCATGCCGGGTATGATGGAAACCGTGCTCAATGTAGGGCTGAATGATGTAACCCGTGAGGGGTTGATCAAGAAAACGGGGAATCCTCGTTTTGTTTATGATTCCCAGCGCCGTCTCATCCAGATGTACTCAGATGTTGTGATGGAAAAGGCAGCNGGTATTGAACCGGAAGAAGGAAAAGGAGTGCGCGTGCAACTCGAGCATGAACTCGAAAAAATGAAGAAAGCCCGCGGCGTTAAGAGCGATACCGAACTAACTGCCGACGACCTGAAAGAACTTATTGTTATTTATAAGAACAAGGTAAAGGAAGTTCTCGGAAAACCCTTCCCGGAAGACGCTATGGAACAGCTCTGGGGCGCAATTTCTGCCGTATTTCAGAGCTGGAACGGAAAACGTGCTATTGCTTACCGGAGAATTGAAGGAATTCCCGACTGGTGGGGAACTGCTGTGAACGTTCAGTCAATGGTGTTCGGAAATATGGGCGACACTTCTGCTACAGGAGTTGCCTTTACACGAAACCCGGCAACCGGTGAAAACTATTTCTATGGTGAATGGCTACCCAATGCTCAGGGTGAAGACGTTGTGGCAGGTATCCGTACCCCCAATCCGATCAACGAAGTTGGCAAGAGCTCCCATAACCAGCATCTGCCTTCTCTTGAAACAGCAATGCCCGAAGCTTACAAACAGCTTCATGAAATCCAGAAGCGGCTCGAATCGCATTACAAAGATATGCTCGACATCGAGTTCACCATACAGGAAAAGAAGCTTTATATGCTGCAGTGCCGTGTTGGTAAGCGGAACGGGACAGCTGCCGTGCGTATGGCGTTGGACATGTTGAAGGAAGGACTTATTGATGAAAAGACTGCTGTATTAAGGGTTAATCCCTCTCAGCTGGACGAACTCCTCCATCCTCTGCTTGATCCGAAAGCTGAAAAGAGTGCCGCTGTTCTTACCAAAGGTCTTCCTGCCGGTCCGGGTGGTGCTGCCGGCCAGATTGTCTTTACGGCCAATGATGCTGTTAACTGGGCAAAAGAAGGGAAAAAGGTGATTCTGATCCGCGAAGAAACCAATCCCGAAGATATTGAAGGAATGCGTGCAGCCCAGGCTGTTCTTACAGCCCGTGGAGGGATGACCAGCCACGCTGCTCTGGTAGCCCGTGGATGGGGTAAATGCTGTATCGTAGGAGCTGCTGATGTAAAAATCAATTTCGCCCAGAAAACCGTCTCCATGGGTAATAAAACCCTCAAGGAGGGTGATTGGGTTTCACTCAACGGAACCAAAGGTCTTGTTTATGAAGGGAAACTNCCGATGGTTGATGCTTCAGAAAACAAAGACTTTGTTGAGTTTATGAAGATTGTTGATAAATACAGGAAACTGAAGGTTCGCACCAATGCCGACACCCCTGAAGATGCTGCCAAAGCCCGTGAGTTTGGTGCAGAAGGAATCGGACTGTTCCGTACCGAACATATGTTTTACGGGAAGAACAGCGAACAGCCCCTGTTCAAGCTCCGGAAAATGATTATTTCGAAAACCGAAAAGGAACGCAGGGCTGCTCTGGATGAACTCTTCCCGCACGTTAAGGAAGATGTGAAAGCTACGATGGCTGTGATGGATGGACTTCCTGTTACATTCCGTACCCTTGACCCGCCGCTGCATGAGTTTGTTCCCAACCGTCAGGATGAAAGAGAGAAGCTGGCAAAGAGCCTGAACATCTCTCTGGAAGAATTCAACAAGCGTGCTGATCTCCTTCATGAAAATAACCCCATGATGGGACATCGCGGAGTGCGCCTCGGAATTACCTATCCGGAAGTTACCGAAATGCAGGTTAGAGCTATTTTCGAAGCAGCTGCTGAACTGATCAAGGAAGGTAAGAAAGCGCATCCGGAAATTATGATTCCCGTTACCTGCGTGAATACTGAGCTGAAACATCAGTATGAGATCATTCAGAAAGTGTATGCCGAAGTTTGCCAGAAATTCGGTCTGAAGGAAATTCCTNATATGGTTGGTACCATGATTGAAATTCCGAGAGCTGCCATTACAGCCGANAAGATGGCCGAATATGCCGAATTTTTCTCCTTCGGGACCAATGACCTCACTCAGATGACGTATGGATTCTCAAGAGATGATATCGGCTCTTTCCTGCCGCATTATCTTGAGGGCAAGATCCTGCCTTTTGACCCGTTCCAGCAGATTGACCGCGACAGCGTTGGTGAACTTATGAAGATTGCCTGCGAACGGGGTCGCTCGAAGAGACCCGATATTAAACTCGGTATCTGCGGTGAACACGGCGGTGAACCCAATTCGGTGGAATTCTGCCATATGATTGGTTTAACCTACGTAAGTTGTTCACCTTTCCGTGTACCTATCGCGCGCCTTGCTGCTGCCCAGGCGGCCATCAAACATTCCAAATAAACCTTCCATAAAGGTTCATACATCCATCAGGCGGTTCGTTTGAACCGCCTGATTTTTTTATCCCGGATTGTGCGTTGGGAGCGCAGGCAACCTGATATGTAGTGCGCTGGTGTTAGCTCAGGCATCAGGTTTGTTACGATGAATCAGGTGAACACGGCCTTTTGTATCGCCCCTTAGAAGATTCGTCATACGGGCTATTTGAAGTTGATAAGAACATTTTGTATTGCCCGCCNGTAAGCAAAAACAGAAAATGCATATTTATGAAATTTGTATGAGTATTTTTTCAATTTAGATTTTGAAAATAAAGAACTTTATTCTTTTTTTGTTATGCAGAATGGAATTAATATTGTACTAAAAATTTCGGGTGTATGATCGATCTGTCAGTTTATGGAATTCAATCGGCTGGTAAGATTTATTACAATCTTTCCTATGAGGATCTTTTCCGCTTCGAGACGGATCCTTCCCTCACGGGTTGGGAAAAGGGATATATAACCAGTCTGGGTGCTGTTGCTGTTGATACAGGGGAATTTACAGGCCGCTCCCCAAAGGACAAATATGTTGTGAAGGAACCACAGACTGAACAAAACGTGTGGTGGTATGCGAAGGAAAAGAAAGGTTCTGATAATAAGCCAATTACTCAGGAAGCATGGGAATACCTGAAGAAAATAAGCGCACGTCAGCTTTCGGGCAAAAATCTTTTTGTGGTTGATTGCTTTGCCGGAGCCAATAAGAAAACACGGCTTTCAGTACGGTTTATTACGGAAGTTGCCTGGCAGGCACATTTTGTTAAAAATATGTTTATCAGGCCGGAACCTGACGAACTAAAAGAATTCCAACCCGATTTTGTGGTTCTGATGGCGTCAAAATGTCGCAACGACCGGTACAAGGAGTTTCAAATGAACAGCGATGTTTATGTGGCATTCCATCTTACCGAGCGGATGGCTCTTATTGGTGGCACCTGGTATGGCGGAGAAATGAAAAAGGGAATTTTTTCCGTAATGAATTATTTTCTGCCTCTTCAGGGAATTGCCAGCATGCATTGTTCGGCCAACATGGGCAAACAGGGTGATGTGGCTATTTTCTTTGGTTTGTCAGGAACGGGCAAGACAACGCTTTCAGCCGACCCTGACCGGCTTCTGATAGGAGATGACGAGCATGGCTGGGATGATGAAGGAATCTTCAACCTGGAAGGAGGGTGCTATGCAAAATGTATCAACCTTGATCCTTCGAAAGAACCTGATATTTACAGGGCTATTCGTCGTGATGCCCTGCTGGAAAATGTCGTCATTGATGAGAAAACCGGAGAAGTAGATTTTTCCTCTGCCGCCAAAACGGAGAACACACGTGTTTCTTATCCGATTTATCATATTCCCAACATTGTTAAACCTTTTTCACGGGCAGGGCATCCGCAGAAGGTGATTTTTCTCACGGCCGATGCTTTTGGCGTGCTTCCTCCCGTGGCCTTGCTGAACGAAGAACAGACCGCCTACTATTTCCTGAGCGGCTATACCTCAAAACTTGCCGGAACAGAGCGGGGTATTGTTGAACCACAGCCAACCTTTTCTGCCTGTTTCGGTCAGGCTTTTCTGATGCTTCATCCGTCGGTTTATGCCCGTCAGCTGACGGAAAAGATGAAACAACATGGTGCCAGGGCCTACCTTGTAAATACTGGTTGGACAGGAGGCTCTTACGGAACCGGACACCGGATGGACATCACCGTAACCCGCAAAATCATTACGGCTATATTGAACGGGACACTTGATAAGGTACCTTTGCACCGGCTTCCTGTTTTTGGACTGGAAATACCGGCGCAGCTGCCCGGCATTGATCCGGCCATTCTTGATCCGCGAAATGCCTGGGAGGATAAGCAAAAATGGCACGAAACAGCAGAACAACTGGCCCGAAGTTTCATGGCAAATTTTGCTAATTTTGCTGACACTCCTGAAGCCCAAAAAGTAATCAAAGGCGGGCCCGAAATGGATTGAAAGGAGTGATTTTTTAAAGTGGTAACTGTTTCCGTTTATGGTGGTCTTTCTGTTGGTTATAGCATTTATTGTAGCTTATCTGCTGGGGTCTATTCCAACTTCCGTATGGATAGGCAAATGGTTCAGAGGTATTGATGTAAGGGATTACGGCAGTGGAAATGCCGGAGCCACCAATACAATGAGAGTCCTTGGGGTGGCGTTGGGCATCCCGGTGGTCATCATTGACATTGCCAAAGGGTTTCTTGCGGTTCAGCTTTCTTTTATCCATTCCGGTTTTCTGGAAATATTCCCTGATATTGTTGTACTACAGCTTATTCTGGGAGCTTTTGCTGTTCTTGGCCATATCTACCCTGTATTTGCGGGTTTCAGAGGAGGGAAGGGCGTAGCCACACTGTTCGGTGTTATCCTTGCTGTTCATCCTGCTATTACCCTGATGGCCATCGGAGTGTTCCTGGTAGTTCTGCTGATGGTTAAAATTGTGTCGGTAAGCTCCATGGTGGCCGGAATTTCTTTTCCGGTTTTTCTCTTCCTGTTTTACCCGCACTCACCGCTTTCGCTGAAAATTTTTTCTGTTGCCGTGGCGATTCTGCTGCTTTATACCCACAGAACCAATATCCGGCGGTTGGTGAGGAAGGAAGAACCCAGGGCCACTTTCCTGTTTGGTGAAAAAAAACGCGATGAAGGAAAACTATCCGAATAATACGTTAAGCCGGTTGGTCAGATCTTTTGGATCAACATTTTCNTTCAGTTCTCCGTTCATTGCAAAGGAAATACTTCCGGTTTCTTCTGAGACCACGATNACAAAGGCATCCGTTTGTTCCGAAAGTCCCAGTGCGGCGCGGTGACGAAGACCCAGGTGTGCCGGAACATCAGGATTTTCTGTAAGAGGGAAAATACATCCCGCAGAATATATCTTATCTTCTGCTATGATCAGTCCGCCGTCATGCAGGGGATTGTTCTTAAAGAAAATGCTCTCAATCAGTCTTTCAGTAGTATTGGCATTGATAATTTCTCCTGTTTCTGCATACGTCTGNAGAGACGAATTCCGCGTGATGGCAATCAAAGCACCTGTGCGTGTTTCTGAAAGNGCTATGCAGGCATTGACGATTGCTTTGATCTGGACTTTATGCGCTGCCTCAATGTTCCACGAAAAAAGGTTTTCCAGGCTAAAGCGCCGTGTCATGTATCGTGTTCCGATCATCAGGAGAAACCTTCGTATTTCCTGCTGAAACACAATGATGAGCGCAATTACGCCAACTCCCATTACCTGCCCGAGCAGGGTGCTCATAAGCTGCATATTCAGCGCCTTGACAACCAGCCAGAAAAGATAGAGTACGAAAATTGCCACNAATATATTTATGGCCACAGTTCCTTTCATAAGATGGTACAACTGGTACATAAGAAAGGCAACGAGCAGGATGTCAATNATATCAAGGACACGAACCGTAATAAAGAACGGTGAAATCAAATTTTCCATCATTTGGTGCGCACTTAAATGTATTATTTCCCTTTCTGATCCGTATTTGCTTTGTTGAGAAAACTCACAAGGCGGATGGCTTCGGAAGCTGGTTTTACATCATGGACCCTCAATACCGAAGCACCTCTGAGGAGGGCAATGGTATGCAGAACGGTGGTTCCGTTAAGAGCTTCTTCGGGGGTGCACGCGAGAATTCTGTGGATCATGCTCTTGCGGGAAATTCCCGCTACCACGGGAAACCCAAGAATTCTGAATGCATCAAGATTTTCCAGCAAAATATAATTGTGCTCAAGGGTTTTTCCAAAACCAAATCCCGGATCAACAAAAATATCATGAACATGGTATTTTCTGACAAGCTCTTCCGTCTTCAGGGCAAAAAAGGACAATATATCCTGCACCACGTCCTGATAAACAGGATTTTTCTGCATTGTTTGCGGAGTGCCCTGCATATGCATCAAAAGATAAGGGACCTTGCATTCGGCAACCGTTTGAAACATGTCGGGGTCCATATTTCCAGCCGAAATATCATTGATCATGTCCACTCCATATTCATAAACCGCTTCCTTTGCGATGGAGGCCCTCCATGTGTCAACCGAAAGCACGGCATCGGGAAAGTTTTTTCTCAGAACCTGAAGGGCAGGGAAGAGTCTCCGGCGCTCTGTGTCTTCGTCGGGTTGCTCAGCGCCGGGCCTTGTTGAACAGGCTCCGATGTCCAGAATATGCGCTCCTTCCTTTAGCATGGTTTCGGCACGCAGGATGAGCTCTTCGTGGCTGTTTACACGGCTTCCCTGATAAAAGGAATCAGGGGTAAGGTTAATGATTCCCATAATCAGGGGAGAATCAATATGGACGAGTTTTCCTCTGAAATTACAGGTCTTTTTTACCGGAAAAAATGTATTTTTATGCGCCATCATATGTTTTCGACTCCAAAAATACAATTTATTCAGTGAATGAATACAGGATCAGCAAGGAAAGGGAAGTTCCTGGTTATTGAAGGCCTCGATGGTTCAGGCAAATCAACGCAGGTGCAATTGCTCAGGGAGTATTTTGAGGCAAAAAATATTGCTTACCGTTTTCTCCACTTCCCGCGCACTGAAAGTCCGTATTTCGGAGAACTGATAGCAATGTTTCTGAGGGGAGACCTTGGATCCCTTCACGAAGTGCATCCCAAGCTGGTAGCTATGCTATATGCCGGCGACCGGTACAATGCCTCCGGACAAATCAATGAATGGCTTGGAAAGGGATATCTGGTTCTGGCCGACCGCTATATGCATTCCAACATAGCTTACCAGTGTGCCAAGATCCCTTCGCATGAAGAACAACGGCAGCTAAGTGATTGGATCAGAAAACTGGAATATGAATACTGGAAAATTCCTGTGCCTGACCGGGTAGTGTATCTGAATGTACCTTTTGATTTTATTGAGGGAAATCTTGCCGGAACCCGCAACGGCAAAGACAGGGCGTATCTTAAGGGAGGAGAAGATATTCATGAAGCCGACCTTGAATTTCAGCGCAGGGTAGGAGATGTTTATCTGCGGCAGGCCTCTTCTGACCCCTCCTTCGTTGTTTTGAACTGTGCCGATGCATCGGGAAGAATGAAACTCCCGGATGAAATATTTGCTGATCTTTTGCAATTGCTTGTTAATCAAAAAATTTTAATTGAAAAATAGTCCTATGCGAGCACTCCGATTCATTTGTCGCATTCTGCTGGGCCTTGTGTTTATTTTTTCCGGATTTGTGAAGGGCATTGATCCCATGGGCTCTGCGATCAAATTCAGCGAGTATTTTTCTGCCTTTCATCTTGGCTTTTTAGGGAATTTCTCCCTCCTGTTTTCCGTTCTTCTGGCGTCGGCCGAATTTATTATAGGTATTGCCCTTTTGCTGGGGCTGAGAATGAAAATTGCTTCCTGGGCGGTGTTTCTTTTTATGTCGTTCTTTACCATTCTCACCCTGATCCTCGCTCTGACCAACCCTGTATCAGATTGCGGGTGTTTCGGCGATGCCATCAAACTCACCAACTGGCAAACCTTTCTCAAAAATGTGGTTCTTATGGTGCCGGTAATGGTGGTGTTCCTTTCGAGGAACAAATTTCCCGTGCGCTATAAGCCTTTCGGAGAATGGATTACCCTGGGAATTCTTTATATTGGAATATTGCTGGTTATAAGGTACTGTTACTTTTATCTTCCTGTTATTGATTTTCTTCCTTACCGGACGGGAACCAACATTCCCAGGGCCATGGAAATTCCTGAAGGAGCCCCTCAGGACGAATACGAAACCATATTGTATTACCAGAAGGATGGCGTAACAAAAGAATTTACCCTGGAAAATTACCCATGGCAGGACTCAACCTGGAAATGGGTTGATACAAAAACCATCCTTATTAAAAAAGGGTATGAGCCTCCCATTCACGATTTCCGTTTCACTGACCCGGACGGAAATGACATAACTGATCGGATACTTTATGACACAAAATACGTATTTCTGCTCATATCGCCCAATGTGCAGAAGGCAAATGTGGCCGGAATACTCAAGGCAAAAGCTTTAGCCGATTTCTGCAATGGCGGTAACTGCTCCTTTTATGCGCTTACAGCTTCTCCTATATCGGAGATCAGACAGTTTACCGAAAAGAACAATCCCGGGTTCCCCTTTTATCATGCTGACGAAACGACCCTGCAAACCATGATCCGCAGTAACCCTGGCCTTATGCTTATAAAGGACGGAACGATAGTTGCAAAATGGAGTTACCGGGAATTTCCGGAGGCTGAACGGCTGAAAAACGATATTCTCGGGTATGCTGTGACGTATTACAGGGAAAAACGAGAATCATTAACCAAAACCATACTGATCCTCACCCTGCTTCTTACCCTGGCCGTAATTAAAATTCTTCAGCTGAATTTTGACCGGCGTNATTAATGGTGCAGCCCATGGTGACTGGCAGGTTGGCATCGTAGTCATTGTTAGTTCACCCTGGCAAAGCTTGTAAAAAGATGGTTCGTTTTGTTATACAGCGTTTTTTGCAGGCTATTCCTGTTCTGTGGGGAGTAATTACCCTGATTTTTGTCCTTTTTCAGATCATTCCGGGCGATCCTGCCCGCATGGTTATGGGGCAAAGAACCGACAGCGCTTCGCTCGAAATGATACGGGCCGATCTGGGAACCAACCTGCCGGTCGGCGTCAGATACCTGAAGTACCTGAATGACCTGTCACCCGTATCATATCATAATTCCGTGTCTCGGGAATCTCCCTGGTACCTCGATTCATCGCTCTACGCTCCCTTTATCCGGCTCGTTTCTTTTTCGGGCAATGGTGTACTGGTTTTAAAATACCCATATCTGCGGAGGTCCTATCAGTCGCGCAGTGACGTCAGCCTTATGATCAGAAAAACCTTGCCCAATACCATTGTACTGGCAACAGTGGCAATACTGTTTGCCTCCTTTTTGGGCATTTTGCTGGGATTGCTGGCTTCATTGGCAAAGAATTCCTTTGTCGACCGCTTTATCCTTTTTTTTACGGCACTTGGCATTTCCCTGCCTTCCTTTTTTGCCGCCATTCTCATCGGCTGGCTGTTTGCCTTTGTACTGGGTGATATTACGGGACTGAACCTCACAGGAAACCTGTTCGAAATCAGTGATACGGGCGACGGCGTGAAACTGGTACTGAAAAACATTATTCTTCCGGCACTTACACTGGGTATCAGGCCCTTGTCAGTTATTGTTCAGATGATGCGAGGGGCAATGTCGGAAGTGATGGCGGAAGATTATATACGCACTGCCCGCGCCAAAGGGCTTTCACGATCGCGGATTGTCATGGTGCATGCCTTCCGGAATGCATTGAATCCTGTTATTACCTCGGTTTCCGGTTGGTTCGCTTCCATGCTGGCGGGAGTCGTTTTTGTGGAGTATATTTTTGGCTGGAAAGGATTGGGAAATCTGCTGGTGGAAGCCCTCAACAACTATGATCTTCCGGTTGTCATGGGCGTTGTATTAATCATTGCTTCCCTTTTTGTTTTGATTAATATCCTCACCGACCTGGCGTATATGTGGGCTGATCCGCGTATCAGGCTGAAGCAAAGCTGATATGGCTTTGTTGTTACCTTTCTTCTTTGGGTTAACAGGTTTTTATCATAAATTTGAACTTTTCCGGCACAGAATGATTTCTGCCTCCGGATCAGTTATTTTTTGTTTTACAGATAAAACATTTTGATATGAGAAAAAAGATTGTTGCAGGAAACTGGAAAATGAACAAAACCTTGCAGGAAGGAATTGCCCTCGCTCAGGAAGTTGAAAAAATGGCCTCCGGTGTACCCGGTGAAGTGGAACTCATCATTGCCCCTCCTTTTATTCATTTAACTGAGGTTAAAAAACTGCTCGGCAGGGTGAAACTGGGAGCCCAGAACTGTGCATCCGAGGCGTCGGGTGCATTTACCGGAGAAGTCTCTGCTTCCATGCTGGCATCGGCAGAAGTTCAGTATGTCATTATCGGACATTCCGAAAGAAGAAGCTATTACGGCGAAACCAACAGCATTATTAATAAAAAAGTAAGGCTGGCATTGCAGAATCATCTGAATCCCATCTTCTGCTGCGGGGAAGTACTGAGTGAACGTGAAAAAGGAAAACACTTTGATGTAGTAAAGGAACAACTCGAGGAAGGCCTTTTCAATCTCTCCCCCGATGAATTCGGCAAAGTAATTATTGCATATGAACCGGTATGGGCTATCGGAACAGGAGTAAATGCAACCCCTGCCCAGGCACAGGAAATGCATCAGTATATTCGTTCACTGATTGCCCGCAAATACGGCGAAACCGTGGCAAACAATACATCGATACTGTACGGCGGAAGCTGCAAGCCTTCCAATGCCGGTGAACTGTTTGCCAATCCCGATGTTGACGGCGGGCTGATCGGCGGTGCTTCACTTAAAGCCGATGATTTTATTGGCATTGCAAAAGCTTTTTAATGGAACGAACAGGGAAGGCAGGGTTCTTTCTCTGTCTTCCTTTTTTCGCACTACGCAGACCAAGGAATATAGTACAGAAACAAAGGCTCTTAGAAACAGGAGACTGGCGAATGTACATCAAAGCGGGCATACAATTCCGTTCAGACGACAGTTCTTTTACTGACAGGATCATTGCTGCCCTGTCATTCATTGGCTGTGAAGGAATAGAAGAGTCAGCGCATACGATTGATGGCTGGTTCCGGGCTGAAGCTTTTTCAGAAAAAACATTGCGCGAAGTTCTGAGTCCGTTTTTTCGTGAGGACAGCTTTTTCAGCCTGGAGATTGAATCTGTGCCGGAGGTAAACTGGAATGCCGAATGGGAAAAAAACTTTCCGCCGGTGGTCATTAATCAGGACTGCCGGATTCGGGCACCTTTTCATCATTTCCCGGTTGACTGCACGTACGATATAATCATTGAGCCAAAGATGGCATTTGGTACCGGTCATCACGCAACTACCTTTCTGATGCTGGAAGAATTGCTCAAAACGGAAGTGGCCGGAACGAAGATACTGGACGCCGGAACTGGTACAGGAGTGCTTTCAGTCCTTGCTTCCATGCGGGGAGCTTCCCTTGTGTTTGCGTGCGATATTGACAAACATGCCGTGGATAATGCTGCAGAAAATTTCCGGCGCAACAAAATCTCCAATGTCATGCTTATTTATGGTTCTGTAAAGGAAATTTCCGAAACCGGCTTTGACGGCATTCTGGCCAATATCAATAAAAATGTTCTGCTGAGCGAAATGCCGCACTATGCCCATCATATGAAAGAAGGCGGTTTTCTTTTATGCAGCGGTTTTTTCAGAGAAGACGCAGAGGAAATCAGTAAAATGGCTGAAAAAAATTTCCTTGAACTTAGCCACATGTCGGCAAGGGAAGGATGGGCAGCATTGTACTTCCGAAAAAAAACCCAAATCTGATACCTATGCAGAAGTTCCGGTTGTTGCTGGTTTTTTCAGGACTGTTGCTGTCGGCCATGGTCCTGGGGCAGAAGCCCAGGGAATTCAGTCCTGCACCTGAAAAATTTCCGGAGGAACTGCAGACATATTTCAAAGGTTCTTTGTCGGATGAACAGAAACATTTTGTTGACCAGTTTTTAATCACCTGGACCACAGATACTCTTTTTGAAGAAAATCAAAAACTGACTGTGATCGGGCATTTGAACGGAATGCTGAGGCAAAATGCAAGGCTCAACCATCTGATGAAATATCTTCAGATGATTCAGATGTTCCGAACCGATCCGTCGAGGCAGGTTCATTTTGAAGGATGGAAATCGCAGCTCGAGGCATTGCTGGCCGAAAAGAAGCTTCCTGCTTCGCGGCTTACGTATTTTCTCGAAAATACGGATGGATTGATAAAGAGAGGGGAGTTGTTTTCTTCAACGGCACTGATATGGAAAGCAGATTCCACCTTGCTTGATTTTGTTCCCGGCTCCTTTCATATCAGGCTNGGAACTACNCGGCTGGTGTGCCTTTCGGTGCGCGACAGCATTGTCATAGAAAATACCCGCGGGATTTATAATCCGGTGGAACAAAAATGGTATGGTGACGGGGGATTGGTTACCTGGGAAAGGGCAGGATATCCCAGAGATTCGGTTTATGCTGAATTGGGAACCTATACACTGGATCTTACCAAACCGGGATACAGAACCGATTCAGCAAAGCTTGTCCACAAACAGTTCTTTCATTTTCCTCTCCCGGGTGTTCTTACCGATCAGGTTAAAAAGAATACATCACCTGAAATGGCAACCTATCCGGTTTTCGACTCCTACGAAAAAACTTTTGTGATAAGGAGCATTTTCCCCGGATTTGATTTCTCAGGAGGGCTTTCTATGCGCGGTGCAAGGTTGGTTGGCTCCGGCAACAATGTGCAGGAGGCTACACTGAAAGTTTCCCGGAATGATACGTTGTTCATGGTGGTGCGCTCAAATTATATAGCCTTCCGTAAAGAACAGATAATCAGCAGAAATGCCGCAGTTCTTGTTATCATCAACAGGGACTCTCTTTATCACGGAAATATGAATTTCAGTTACCTGCATCCAACCCGCGAAATTTCCGTTACCCGCTCCGACGATATCGGAAGTCAGAGTCCCTGGTTCAACAGCTATCATCAGCTCGATATGCTTTTTGACCAGATGTACTACAAACTGGGGGCAAAAGAAATTCTTTTTACCATGAACAGGGGGGCTTCCATCGGCAATGCCTCTTTCCAGAGCGTAAATTTCTTTAATGGACGCCAGTACGACGCCTTGCAGGGGGTAGATCCCATTCACCCTCTGGTGGCCGTGCGCAACTTTGTGCGTTACTTTCAGTCATCCGAATTCCCGATCAATGATCTTGCTTCCTACCTTCGCCTCTCTCCTGACCAGACCCAGAAAATGATGTTTCGCCTTGCATCAATGGGGTTCCTCTTTTATAATCCCGAGGATGGAATGGTGAAGGTGAAACCTAAACTGAACAATTTTATCCAGGCCAGTCTTGGAAAAATTGACTATGATGTAATTGATCTTCGCTCGCGCACGGAAGCTCCTCTGGAAAATGCCCGGCTCAATCTTCAGACTTTCGACCTCACAATCAATGGAATACCTTCNATCGCTCTCTCCGATTCACAGAACGTTTTCATTTCGCCTTATCAGGGTTCGATTATAATGAAGAAGAACAGGAGCTTTCAGTTCAGCGGGCGCATTGACGCCGGGTTGTTTACCTTTTACGGCAGTAATTTCTTTTTCGATTACGAACAGTTCAAAATCAATCTTCAGAAGGTTGATTCCTTAAGCATACGTGTGCAGACCGACGAACAGGACAATTTCGGTTTTGCTAAACTGGCCGGTGTAAAGAACATTATTCAGAACCTCACCGGCGATCTCCTGATTGATGATCCTTCCAATAAATCAGGAGTGAAAGGGCTGAAACAATATCCTGTTTTTCAGAGCAGGGAAAATTCCTATGTTTATTTTGACAATCCTGATATTCAGAAGGGCGTTTACGCCCGCGATAAGTTTTATTTTCAGGTATTCCCTTTTGTAATTGACAGCCTCGACCGTTTCAGCAAAAACGATATGCGATTCAGGGGAAAGTTTGTATCGGCGGGTATTTTCCCTGAAATGGAACAAACGCTGGTGCTTCAGCCCGATTATTCGCTGGGGTTCGATATTATTGCCCCGGCTGAAGGATTGCCCATTTACCTGGGGAAAGGACGTTTTTACCGTCAGGCAAACCTGAGCAACAAAGGGCTNACAGGAAACGGTTCATTTGANTATCTCACGTCAACAACCGAATCAGAGGCAATGTTTTTTTACCCCGATTCCCTGAATGCAAAGGCAAAAAGATTTTCTGTCAGAAAGCAACCCGACGGAGGATCATTTCCTGAAACTGCGGGTAACGATCTTACCGTCCACTGGGAACCATATCATGATCAGTTGTTTGCTTACCAGGGGAAAACTCCCTTTACCATGTACGGTCAGCAGGCAACCCTGGCAGGAAATCTGAANCTTGCACCATCGGGACTTTCGGGAAACGGAACGGTTGANCTGACATCAGCGGTTCTTGTCTCNGATCGTTACGCATTCAGATCAGACCGTTTTCTGGCCGATACGGCTTCCTTCAGCCTGCGGTCGGCCAAACCCTCAGTATATACTTTGCTGGCGCAAAACCTGCGAACCGAAATTGACTTCGCCAAACGGCAGGGTACTTTCAGTTCAAATTCCGACTATACCCTTACTACCCTCCCGGAAAATCAGTACATCAGTTATATCGACCAGATGGTGTGGTTTATGGATCAACAGAAGATCGATCTTCTGTCGGCCAAACCATTTAACACCAAACAGGTACCAGCGCCTTACAAAAATGTGATTGACTCGGTTGATTTTACCCTCACGGGAGCAAGGTATATTTCAGTAAGGAAAGATCAGGATTCTTTGAGTTTTATCTCTCCTAAAGCCACATACGATTACAATTCCAATGTGTTGCATGCCACGGGAGTGCGCTTTGTGCGTGTGGCTGATGCGCTTGTTTATCCCGCTCATGAATTCCTTTCTGTGGCCGAAAAAGCCGATATGCTTCCCATGGATAGTTCCGTGATCATTGCCGATGCAAAAACCAAATTTCACAGGATCCATACAGCAAAGGTCAAAATTGCCAGCCGGTACAAATATTCCGGAAACGGTTGGTACGACTATGTTGACGAAAATAAATCCGTTCAGAGGATTCATCTGACTGAGATTTCAGTTGACGACTCCATCCAGACAATAGCCCGGGGTGAGATTGCTGAAACGGATCAGTTTACTTTGAGCCCGAACTATGCCTACCAGGGTCGGGTTATGCTGAATGCCCGCGACAGGCTTCTCAATTTCAGAGGAGCAGTTATGCTCAACTATGCCTGCGAACCCTTATCCCGGAGATGGGTTGCTTTTGAAACCCGGATCAACCCCGACAGCATTCTGATTCCTGTTTCAGCCCAGCCAATGGACGTGAACAGAAACAATCTGTATGCAGGCATGTTGATGGACAACGACTCGGTTCATGTATATTCAGCCTTCTTCCAGCCAAGAAAGAACTATAAGGACAGTTATATATCAACCTCCGAAGGATATCTGTACTTTGCGAAGGACTCTTCTACCTACCTTGTGGGTTCCCTTGCCAGGATGAAGGATCCTGCTTCTCCGGGAAACCTGATAGCACTGAACCGCAATACATGCCGCTTTCACGGTGAAGGGAAAATAAATCTGAATATTGATTTAGGACAGATGCAATTGCAAGCTGCCGGCAAGGTTTTTCATAACCTTGCGGCCAATATGCCTTATCTGAATCTCACTCTGATTGTTGATTTTCCTTTTCTGGACAAGGCTTTGCAACTCGCTGCAACCGATTTTGACAGCCTTCCCGGAAAAGGAAACATCAGTCTTGGTGATCCGGCAATACGAAAAAATATCACAGAATTAATAGGAGAGGAGAAAACCAAAAAGTTCTACGATGAGATTGTTCTCTATGGCCAGGTGCGATCCTTACCGGTGGAACTGGCAAAAACCATGGTGCTGGGCGATGTTCACCTGCTATGGAACAATCAATCCAATTCGTACCAAAGTTACGGACTCATCGGTGTGCGCAATATCAACGGTTGGGAAATCAATAAATACGTCGAAGGATATGTCGAACTTTACCGAAAAAGGACCGGCGACATTTGCGATATCTTTCTGAAGGCTGATGACAATACCTGGTACTATTTTGGTTACACAAGGGAGGTTATGCAGGCCATTTCCTCGAACCGCGACTTCAATAACCTGCTGCGTGTACTTAAACCGGAGCAGCGCCAGGTGAAACCGCCAAGAAAAGGAATGCCGGGTTACATTTATATGGTGGCAAGCGATACCAAGATCAGTCAGTTTTTACGCCATTATGAGGATGTGCTCGAAGAGAGAAAGGCCGCTACCCCATCAGAATAAATCGTCCCGCTTTTTTTCCCTGAATGGAATTTTTCGTTCTCGGAATTTCCAGCACTTCAACATCCGAAATNTTGGAATGATCAAGTACAAGCCTGACGGCGGTAATGAAGCGGTGCATTCCGTAAATCCCGGCTGCTCCGGGATTAATGTGCAAATGGTTGTTTTGTTTATCGAACTGTATTTTCAGAATATGGGAATGTCCGCATACAACGATGCCCGGATGATACAGTCCGATCCGCTCCTTCATTTCAGATGTATATCGGCCCGGATAGCCTCCGATGTGCTGCAGCAATATGGTGAAACCTTCTTCCTGAAAAACGCTGAATTCTTTATATCGCAGGCGCAGGTTATGATCATCTATATTTCCGTACACTGCTCTCAGTGGTTTGAATTTTTCCAGATCGTCCGCCAGCGCAGCCGATCCGATATCACCGGCATGCCAGATTTCTTCTGTTATCTGGAGGAATTCTCTGACCCGGGGATGCAGGTGCCCGTGGGTGTCGGAAATAATACCAATTCGCTTCATAAAATTTGTTTTCCAGAAGGAAGGCGTTGTTTACACAGTGATGAAATTATGAATTATTTTGGTTTTTCAGAGTTTCACTAATTGAATGTACCTTTACGCGCATCAATAACTGCAACCTTCAATTGGTTTTATGCATGTTTTTTATTATCCTGATCTGATAACCGGACCGGCAATCCTGCCTGAACCGGAAGCCCGGCACGGAATAAAATCGCTTCGTCTGCGAAGAGGCGATATAATTGGCATTACCGACGGCTGTGGTACGTTTGCAAAAGCTGAAATATCGGACGATGCAGTTCAGCATTGTGCTTTTCGTGTCATAGATCAGCATACCGAAACCCACCCATCCGGTCCCATGCTCCATATTGCCATTTCTCCTCTGCAACAGCAGGAACGGTTTGAGTGGTTTCTGGAAAAGGCTACCGAACTGGGTGTTGCTGTCATCACTCCGGTTTTATGTGAACGAACGGTTCGTCCGGGGGTAAGAACCGACCGTATGCAGAAGATCATCATTTCAGCTATGAAACAATCAGGAAGATCATGGCTGCCCAGGCTAAACGATCCGGTGCCTTTTATGGAATTCTTCCGTCAGACTGCGCCTTCACAGCGGTTTATTGCCCACTGCATGGAGGAGGCAAAAGAAGAGCTGGTTACCCTTATGGAGGCCGGAAAAGATACCGTCATACTGATCGGACCGGAGGGTGACTTTACTCCATCAGAAGTCAGGTATGCCCTCGAGAACCATTTCCTTCCGGTTAGTCTGGGACCAGCAACGCTGCGTGCCGAAACAGCCGGAATTGCTTCTTGTTGTATATTTCGATTCGTTCAACTGCCGGCAACAAAATCCACTACCTGACCAAATTTGCTGACAGGACTATGGTATAGCTCCGTATACCGGCACTTTTTGCAAATAACTGCGGTAAATTTGTTTACCTGCAGATTAAAAATTCTGGTCCAGAATTTTCCGGTTGTGCTGATTTCCCTGAGTTCATAAAATCGGCCTGAACATTTGGGACATTCATAGGAAACAGGTGACTTCATTTTGGTAATGGTTTGGTGAATATCTTTCTTTCTGTTTATTCCGCGCCCTGCTGAAGCGCAGTGAAAGCGGACCTTGCGGCACATTGCGCATAATGAAAGGCGCACGGTGGGTTACATCCTCTTTGGTATATTGTACAGGAGTTGTTAGCCAGTAGAATGAAGTCGGTTTTATTGTTCATCGTTTTCTTTCGGTTTCCAGCGCCCTGCTTTTTTCAAAGCCTGATCAAGAATCCACTCAATCTGCCCGTTGGTGCTCCGGAATTCATCAGCGGCCCACTTTTCAATTGCCGCCAGCTTCCGTGCATCAATGCGCAGTACAAATGCTTTCTTTTCCGACATTCTGTTTAAAATCTTACGGGTTCAGAGTTCCTGCATTTACCACAGGTCGTGCCGATTCATCCGAACAAAGAACTACCATTAGATTGCTTACCATGGCCGCCTTCTTTTCCTCATCCAGATCGACGATTTTTTTCCCGGCCAGCTGATTAAGCGCCATTTCAACCATTCCCACTGCACCTTCCACAATTTTGCTCCGGGCGGCCACAACAGCGCTGGCCTGCTGACGCCTCAGCATGGCCCCGGCTATTTCGGAAGCATAAGCTATATAGTTTATGCGGGCTTCTATAACATGAATGCCGGCAATTTCAAGCCTTTCTGCTATTTCCTTTTCCAGCTGATGGTTTACTGTATCCCCTGCGGAACGCAGGGTCACTTCTGCCGATTCGTCTTCAAAATTGTCGTACGGATAGGTCCCGGCCAGCTTGCGCAGAGCAGCTTCGCTCTGAACCACCACAAAGTTTTCATACTCATCTACCGCAAAGGCAGCCTTGTAGGTGTCTTCCACTTTCCATACAAGCACAAGTCCGATCATGATAGGATTTCCAACCTTATCGTTAACCTTGATTGGCTTGCTGTCAAAATTCCGGGCACGCAGCGAGATCTTCTTCTTTACAAAAAACGGATTAACCCAGAAAAAACCATTCTTTTTAATGGTTCCCCGATAGTCGCCGAAGAGAACAAGAACCCTTGATTCATTCGGGTTGACAACAACCAGACCCGGCGAAATAAGAATAAAAAGAAACATCGCCGCCAGAAAGGGCCAGAACATCTCCTGAACCGCGGAGTATATAATCCCTGCCAGAAGCAGAGCAAGTACCAGTACTGCCAGGTATCCTGACCATGGCTGAAAAGATTTTTCGGTATTCATATGTCTGATATTAAAATGATATCAAACATATATCAGAATTTCAGAATAAAAAATGTTTTACAACATAATTAATTGTCAATAATCGGATTTAAAAAGATCCGGAATTATCAGCCGAAATTCAAAATGAAACTTTTGCCAGGTTGATGGCGCAGCCTACCTTGCAGGGATTGGAACGAATCAATGCATTGGGGGCTGCGATTGCGGAGCACTGATAGATCCCGATAAATTATGGATTCATCAGACTAAAAGATGATGCATGCAGGACAAATCATGCATCGCAGTATATGCCATGATGGGTGTATCTGGCACTCTATTTTTCCGCAGGTTCTGAACTATTTGTTCAGCACAAGAGCGATACGGAGGAGGTCTTCCACTACGGCCTGCCGCACGTCAAATTCCGGAAGCACTTCCCGGAGAAAGGCCGGGTTCAATGAATTCAACGATATCTCATCAGCATCCCCGGCAGTCATTTCTTCGTCTTCTCCGTTAATATTTACCTTGATGATCAGAGTAGAGCATTGTTTCATCGGCACAATTTGTTGGTTCACTTTAATAACGGGAAATCGGTCAGAATAGTATACTGATCTGACTCAAAAAATAGAAATTTTCAGGCTGAAAAGACTTTGGAATCTGACCACCGCTCATTATTATCCGATTCTTTATGCAGTTGCCAAAGGATAAATCGTGCGGAAAACGAAGCTGCCTGTCACAAATTTGTAACCATCAGGGGCAGGAATCATCGTTTCCGGCAGGATACCAGAGGCAAAGCACGTAACTGTTCATTCCATGGTATACCCACCTTTCCTGAGTCATACAGTAAGTATGATGTTTTTTTCGTTGATCAGTTTGCGCAGGTTAATCAGTGCGTACCGCATGCGCCCGAGGGCTGTATTGATACTTACGTTGGTGACTTCGGCTATTTCTTTGAAACTCATTCCTGCGTAATGCCGCAACAGTACTACCTGTTTCTGATCTTCGGGCAGGTAATCGATCAGAGAGCGTACATCGTTATGGATCTGGTCTCTGATGAGAATTTCTTCAGTGGTTACATCCGAAAATTTTCTTGAATTGAACAATTGCCCTTCAAAGTCATCGTTTGATACTGTGTTGAGCTGTTTTGACTTCCGGTAGTGATCAATGATCAGGTTATGGGCAATTCGGATAACCCATGACAGGAATTTGCCGTGATCCTGGTAGCGGTCTGTTTTTATGGAAGTTATTACCTTGATAAAGGTTTCCTGAAAAAGGTCTTCGGCAAGAGCCTGATTGCGCACCTGCATGAAAATGTAGGAATATACTTTTTTGCGGTGTCGGTTGATCAGAACTTCAAGTGCTGCCATATTACCTGACCCGAACAGCTCAACCAGCTGTTGATCAGTTGCATTGGTTATTGTTTTCACAATTCCCTCCCGTTTATTGGTCCGGGTAACATTCAGTCGATAGGCAGCCCTCCTTTTTCTTTTAGTTTATACGTTTATGACCTTGCTAAGTTACTTATTCTTTCAAATAGTATACTTTTGCTGATCTTAATTTTTGTTAAAGGTACGAATTTTTGAATAAAGATGCAAAAATAATGCCAGAGGTTGCGTCAGAAGGGAAGATAATTATAAAAGGAGCCAGGGTTAACAACCTGAAATCGGTGAACCTTACCCTCGACCGGGACAGACTCATTGTTATTACAGGATTATCGGGTTCCGGAAAATCTTCCCTGGCTTTTGATACGATATATGCCGAAGGTCAGCGTCGCTATGTGGAGAGTCTTTCGGCCTATGCCCGCCAGTTTCTCGGGCGCATTCAAAAGCCTGAGGTGGATGTCATCAAGGGTCTCCCTCCGGCTATTGCCATTTCCCAGAAGCAGGGTGCACATAATCCAAGATCAACCGTAGGAACCACAACGGAAATTTATGATTACCTCAAGCTGCTCTATGCCCGGATAGGGAAAACCTATTCACCCGTGAGCGGGAAGCTGGTTAAGAAACATTCCGTTACCGATGTGGTTGATTTCATTCTTCAGCAACCGGAAGGAACCAGATTGATTCTGGCATGCCCATTGCCAGCATACGGACAGAAAGATTTGCCGCAGATGCTCCGTCTTCTTCTGCAGCAGGGAATTACCCGGCTTATCTGCGGCGACAAAGCCATGCTGATTGAAGAAATGGAAGAAGAAGACCTGCAGAAGCTTCAGCCTTCCTGCACACGCATGGTTATCGACCGTTTTGTGGTAGGGCATGATGCCGATTCAGTAACCCGTTACGGTGATTCCGTTCAGACAGCCTTTACTCTTGGGCACGGTGAGTGCTGGATCATGTCGGGTGAGGAGGGAAAACAGACTATCAATGAACATTTTTCCGACCGCTTTGAAGCCGATGGAATCAGTTTTGAGGAACCTACCGAACTTATGTTCAGTTTCAATAGTCCTGTTGGCGCCTGCCCGGTATGCGAAGGGTATGGAAGCATCATCGGAATTGATGAAAATCTCGTTGTGCCCGATAAAGGCCTTTCTGTATATGAAGATGCGATTGCCTGCTGGAAGGGCGAAAAAATGAAGCGTTGGAAAGAAAGGCTGATCATGCAGGCCGACAAATTCGGTTTTCCCATTCATAAACCCTATTATCAGCTTACAGAGGAACAAAAACGGGTTTTGTGGGAAGGAAATAAATATTTTCCCGGCATCAATGCCTTTTTTCAGCATGTTGAGGAGAAAAAATACAAAATTCAATACAGGGTATTGCTTTCCAGGTACAGGGGAAGAACGGTATGTCCTGAATGCAAAGGCATGCGGCTCAAAAAACAGGCTGAGTGGGTAAAAATCGGCGGGAAAAGCCTTCCGGAACTTGTCCGGCTTCCTTTGAATGAAGTGACAACTTTTTTCCGTTCCCTTCGTTTGTCGGCACACGAACGTGAAATCAGCGCCCGGCTGCTCGAAGAAATTATGAGCCGCTTGCAGTACCTTGAAGAGGTGGGGCTGGGTTATCTAACCCTGAACCGTTTGTCATCAACTCTTTCCGGAGGGGAATCACAGCGGATTCGTCTGGCTACCCAGCTGGGAAGCAATCTGACCGGTTCCCTGTACATCCTTGACGAACCGAGTATCGGTCTGCATCCCCGTGATACCGGACTGCTGATTCATGTATTGAAACAACTGCGTGATTCGGGCAATACCGTTCTGGTGGTTGAGCATGATGAAGAGATCATCAGGGCCGCCGACACCGTTGTTGATATTGGTCCCGGTGCCGGGCGACTGGGAGGAGAAATTATGTTCTGCGGAACCCATAAGGAACTGGAAACGTGTCAGAACAGCNATACCGCCGACTATCTCACGGGCAGGAAAGAGATTCCCGTCCCGNCCAGGAGAAGAAAATGGAATAGTTATATCGAAATTACAGGAGCCAGGGAAAACAATCTGAAGAACATCGATGTCAGNTTTCCTTTNAACATTCTGACCGTGGTAACCGGCGTCAGCGGCTCGGGAAAATCTTCNCTTGTATGCGATATTCTGTACCCTGCCCTGAAAAGAATGATCCATGATTCGGCCGAGAAAACCGGTCAGTTCGGAACAATAAAAGGAGACATCGGTGCCATCAGGTCGGTTGAAATGGTTGACCAGAATCCCATCGGACGATCAAGCCGCTCCAATCCGGTTACCTACATCAAGGCCTGGGACGAAATCAGAAAATTGTATGCTGCCCAGCCCGTTGCCGAACATTACCGGCTGAATCCTTCTCATTTTTCTTTCAACGTGGAAGGAGGGCGCTGCGAAGAATGCCAGGGAGAGGGAGTTATCCACATCGAAATGCAGTTTATGGCCGATGTGACCCTTGTCTGCGAAAGTTGCCAGGGAAAGCGTTTTAAGGAAGATGTGCTGGAGGTAACTTACCAGGGAGCTAACATATACGATGTACTGGAAATGACGGTTGATGAGGCTATTGCTTTCTTCGGCCAGTCGAAGAATACCATGAGCAGGCGGGTTGTGGAGAAACTCCGGCCGCTTGCCGATGTGGGTCTTGGATACATTAAGCTGGGACAGTCGTCCAGTACCCTCAGCGGCGGTGAAAGCCAGAGGGTTAAGCTGGCATCCTTTCTGAGCCATGAAAATGCAGAAGGAGGTACTGTTTTCATTTTTGATGAACCTACTACCGGCCTTCATTTCCATGATATCAGAAAACTGCTGGACGCCTTTCAGGCTCTGATAGAACATGGTAATTCCATCATTGTGATAGAACACAATATGGAAGTCATTAAATGTGCTGACTGGATAATTGATCTTGGCCCGGAAAGCGGCAACAGGGGAGGAATGGTGGTTTGTGAAGGGACACCTGAAACGGTTGCTGCCTGTGAACAATCGTATACAGGGAAATATCTCCGGAAAAAGCTAAAGCAGGTTACTTCTCTTTGAATCCAAACATAATAGCAACGCAACCCTGCTGGATTGCATCAGGGCTTGACCCTGAGGAAGGCACCTTTACATAGATTTTCAGCTGCTGGCTCGACTCAAGCTTGAAATCCCATGTTTTGGCATAGTTATTCTTCTTGTTGTCGTACAGAACGTTTTTGTTGGCATCAATTACTTTGAATTCGATGGGAGGCAGTGCATCTGATCCGCAGATGGCAATACGGTATTCCTGGTCAGAATAAAAGGTTTTGTAAAGTTCTGCTTCTTCTCCTTCAACAAGAACAGCGGCGTGGAAATTGCCATCGTGAATATAGGGAGTAAGTTCAAGCTTGCAGATTTTCTTGGCGAATCCTTTACATTGAGCATTCCCATTGAGGGGTACCATGACCAGAATTGCTATAGCAAGGGTTGCTTGTAAGACTTTTTTCATACGTCGCGGTATTTATAATGTAAAGTTGGTTCTGATGTTTTTAGCCTTCTCGCGCAGTTCGTCAAATATTTCCTGTGTGATCTGAATTTCCGATTTGGATTTGAGGAGTGTTACCTTGGTTTTGGGATCTTCTACCGGCGTGATGGCAGAGGTTTTGATGGTAATCTTGTCGAAGGTTTTTTTCAGATCATTCATTTGTTCAAGAATGCTTTCAACATCAGGGTTATCTTTGTTTTCTTCAAGAAGTCGCAATACAATTTCGAGCGAGAACTTTTGTTCCACAATCCTCTCTACGAGTTTATTTTCTTTCACCGGGCTTTTTCCCACGAGCTGGGTGGCAATATAGAGTCCTTCTACCCAGCCGCCCACCAGTACGATGCTTGCCACTGCTTTGCGTTCGTTTTCCAGCAGGAAGGAATTGGACGACATGAGCGTTTCGGAGATAATATTCATCAGTTCATCCCGGTTGTTCACGTTTTCTTCCAGGCGATCGATGGTGGTCTGATCGATGGCATCAAGGATGCCCAGACCATCGGCCATCTTTTTAGCGGCCTGCATATAATTGATGGAAGTCTGCGTCTGGTCAAAAAGGCTGGCAAAACTGAGGTCGGTCGAGAAAATTCCCAGGTTCAGCGCCATCTGCCTGTTGGTAGTATAGTTATTGGCGTTGGATAAGGGGTTCAGAAGACTTTCATTGTACTTGGCTCCGGCTGATTTCAGCAAAACTGCTGTTTCAAGCGGGGAGGGGAGCGAGTAAAAGACTTTTTTCGCTTCGTTCAGGTCTTCAAATATCTCATCTCCGGCAGTAAGATCTACGGTATTTTGTTCGTTACTGGTATTCTTACTCCCTTCTGACCGGCATCCGGTCATCATGGCAAGTGCGAGCAGCAAGCCGAGAAAGGAACCGGTTTTGACAGAAATATTTCGCAGCCACATAGGGTTAGGGTTTAAAGGTCGTTGTTTGACTTAGTTGAGTAAAAGTACAAATTTTTTGAATAAAAAAAATAGTAGGTGGTTAAAATTGAGGCGGAGTGATCATAAGTTTCTGAAAATGTTTGTTCAAAGAAATTGTGCATTAAGCTGTGCTTTTACTTTATTCTGGCAGGATTAACCAGATGTCTTCCTTTTCCTGTACCGTGAAGTTTAATAAATGCATTGAATGGGATTTTGTTGTCAGTATGTCCGGTCGGTTAACAGATCGGCATAGGCGGGGTCGAGCGAATCAGTCCATCCAATGAGATAACGGGTTAATGGTCCGATGGACATGCTTTCAATGCTCCTTCCATAAGGATCCTGCATAATATCGTCAGGAAACTCATTCTTGGCCAGCCGGATTTTGCGTTCACTCTTGCGGAAAGGAGTTTTATACAGATCGGCTGCCCCGAAAAGATGCAGAAAATTGTGGGCAATTTCCGAAGGGTATTTGTAACTGACTATCCCAAACTCAACATCGTTTGTATCGAAGGTGTTCACCTGCAGCGATATATCAACCCGGAAATAATTATTGAGGAAAAACAGAAGGGCAACACTTTCCACAGCGTGGTCGTCGCGTAAAAAGGCAACCAGCCTTTCCTTGTTCCTGGGATTTTTGATTTCGGGAATCCCGTCTTTTTCAGGCATTACATAGGCGCTTCCAACCCTCTTGGCCACATTGTCGCCCCAGGTATTCAGCTCTTCCAGCCCTTTTCTGAGCCCCAGTTTTTCGATGGTTTTGCTTACCGTACCATACGTCAGATTTCTGCTTACGGTGGAATATTCCTTACCTATGTAATAATCCGTTTTTATTCGCAGGGGAACTCCTGCTGCTGCAGCCTGGTTGTGCAGCCACTTTACTGCCGTTGCAATGGAATCAAGGGTGGTCCGGATATCAAATTCAGTCCAGGGCGCAGTTTCTTTGTTGTCAACAAAAACAAAGTACAGCAGTACATCTCCTTTCAGAACCTTGCACACATTTTTATTCCGGCTTTCCCTGTAGTCAATCCGCTTCAGGGAAAAGGAGGAGGGGATCATGGCCAGCCCTGCAATAATCAGAATCCCTGCAATGGTACGCATAACTGAAAAACGCTTTGCGGTCAAAAATAATAAAACATTTTGAGCTTGATTGTATGCTTTATCAAGCCGGTTTATTTTGCCGGTTATAATATTTGCAGATATCGGTAAGTCCGCATTGATGGCATTTGGGCTTTCGTGCCTGACAGATATACCGTCCGTGAAGTATTAACCAATGATGGGCTTTGGGAATGAGGTCTTCGGGGATGAACTCCACTAACTGCCGTTCGGTCTGCAGGGGATTCTTTGCCCTGTATGTAAGTCCCAGACGGGCAGCTACGCGGAATACATGGGTGTCAACAGCCAGCACCGGACGGTTGTATAAAACAGAGGCCATAACGTGCGCTGTCTTTCTTCCTACTCCGGGAATTTTCTGCAGTTGATCCGGATCTTCCGGTATCGTGCCGTTGAAATTGTCCACTACTGTTCTGGCCATGCCAACCAGATACCTTGCTTTGCTGTTGGGATAGGAGCAGGTACTGATGAAGGGAAATACCTCTTTTTCGGATGCTTTGGCCAGGGCAAACACGTCGGGGAAACGCCTGAAAAACGCAGGGGTAATCAAATTAACTCTTTTGTCGGTGCATTGGGCCGAAAGGATTACAGCTACCAGCAACTGATAGGGATCCTTATACAAAAGCTCCGTTTCAGCTACCGGCATTGTCTCCGAAAAATAGGCAATGAACCTCTCAAAACGCTCCCTGCGTGTCATACTAAATAGGGTTGTTATACCACAAGTATAAATATTTTTTGCAATTCTGACTTCAATATATTATATTTGCGCCTGATAAAGCTCTTGAAGAATGAAGAGGAAAATTACATCGGGTTTTTATTTTTATTTTTTTGGAATAACGTGACGGGATTATCTGGACACGCAGAAGGCGTTTTGTGATAATCCCGGACAGTATCCGGGATTTTTTTTTAAATATAGTTGCTATGGATTCATTGACGAAAAACAAAACATTGCGGATTGCCATTCAGGGTGGTTTTGGAGCATTTCATGACATTGCCGCCCGCCTTTACTTTGAAAACCAGCCGATAGAAATCATACCCAATGATACGTTCAAGGACTTGTTTGCATCGCTGAAGGCAAGGGAAGCTGACGTGGGAATAATGGCCATCGAAAATTCCCTGGCCGGAAGTATCCTCCCCAATTATACCATTCTTAAGGAATCGGGAATGAAGATCATCGGCGAAATTTACCTTCAGATTACCCTCAACCTTGTTGCACTTCCGGGCCAGTCCATCAGCGATCTCAGCGAGGTTTTTTCCCATCCTATGGCGATACTGCAGTCACAGCAGTTTTTTGGCAACTATCCTCATATCAGACTGGTAGATAGCATCGATACCGCCATCAGTGCAAAGGAAATAGCCGAAAAACAGCTCAGGGGAGTAGGCGCCATTGCCAGCAAGTACGCTGCTGAAAAATACAATCTGGAAATCCTGGCCGAAGGGATTGAAAGCAACAAAATGAATTACACGCGTTTCCTTATTGTCAAGGATACCAACGGCAATATTAAAGGGAACGGGCGCATCAACAAATCATCGGTTTCTTTTTCCCTTGCACATGAAATCGGAGGGCTTTCAAAGATTTTGTCCATCCTGTCGTATTATAACATGAACCTGACCAAGATACAGTCCATGCCCATACCGGGCAGAGACTGGGAATACCATTTTTATGTGGATATGATGTTTACCGACTATCGTTTGTATCTGCAGTCACTTGAAGCCATAAGGCCTTTTACAAGCGATCTTACCATATTGGGTGAATACGAAAAAGGAAAATCAGTTACAGGATAAAAAGCGTGAATATGAAAATTGAACCATTCAGACTACCGGGGGTTTCGGAGGAGAGACCTCTGATAATTGCCGGGCCGTGCAGTGCGGAATCCGAAGAACAGGTGCTGACAGTGGCACGTTCATTATCGCAAATGGGCATACGGATTTTCCGGTCCGGATTATGGAAACCGAGAACACGCCCGAATGCCTTTGAAGGGCATGGCTCAGCCGCTCTTCCCTGGCTCCGGCGCGTAAAGGAAGAGACAGGCATGTACGTTGCAACGGAGGTTGCCAATGTTAAACATGTATACGAAGCCCTCAGGGGAGGAATTGATATTATGTGGATTGGCGCCCGGACTACCGCCAATCCCTTTGCCGTTCAGGAAATTGCCGATACCCTCAAGGGAGTGGATATTCCGGTGCTCATTAAGAATCCGGTGAATCCGGACCTTGAGTTATGGATTGGCGCTATCGAACGTCTCTATCATTCCGGAATCCGCCGGCTGGGCGTCATCCACAGGGGCTTCTCCAAATACGAACAAACGGCTTACCGAAACCATCCCCAATGGCAGATCCCTATTGAACTTAAACGCAGGTATCCGGAACTGACCATTATTACCGATCCCAGCCATATCTGCGGAAACAGGGAAAACCTCCTGCAGGTTTCACAGCAGGCAATGGACCTGAACTTTGACGGACTGATTATTGAAACGCACCCTGATCCCGATAATGCCCTCAGTGATGCCAAACAGCAAATAACACCGGACCAGCTGAAGCTTCTCCTTTCCCGGCTTGTTTTGCGCCACCAGGAAGTCGACGCACTTGCCAGGGTTACCCTCGATGAACTCAGGGAACAAATCGACCAGTATGATGATCAGCTGATGAACCTCCTGGAAAGAAGAATGGGAATCTCTGAAAAAATAGGAGAGTACAAACGGAAAAATAATATTACTATCTTGCAAACCCGCCGGTGGGATGAAATTATTACCAGCCGTGTGAAACAGGGACTGGAAAAAGGCCTTAGCATGGAATTTGTAACCAAAATCTTCGAAGCCATTCACCAGGAATCCATCAATCATCAGACAGCCGTGATGAATAAACAGGATGAACCAGTTTCAGATACGACGCAAAAGTGAGATGCAAAAATTATGGAAACGTTGATTATTCGTACCGGAAATCACCAGTCACAGGTATTGCTGGGCGAATCATACAACCAGGTTGGAAAGTATCTGCCTGATGCACGGGTTATAGCAGTTACAGATAAGAATGTTTACGAGCATTACAGGGCATTCATCAGACAATGGCCGGTTATTGTCATTAAACCGGGAGAACGAAACAAGACATTCGAAACCCTGGAGTACATCATCGATAAACTGATCCGGCTGAATGCCGACAGGAGTACCTTTGTTCTGGGAATCGGCGGAGGAATTGTCTGCGANATTACCGGCTTTGCTGCTTCGATCTATATGCGCGGTTTGCGGTTTGGCTTTATCTCCACCTCCCTGCTTTCACAGGTCGATGCCAGTGTGGGAGGCAAAAACGGCATCAATTTCAGGGGATATAAAAACATGGTTGGCGTTTTCCGTCAGCCCGACTTTGTGCTGTGTGACCCCTCCATGCTGAAAACACTTGATAACCATGAATTTATAACAGGGTTTGCTGAAGTGATCAAAGCAGCTGCCATCAGGGATGAAAGCTTCTTTTCCTGGCTGGAAGCTAATTACAAAGCTGCGTTGAATCATGATCCTGAGGCTCTGGAGCAAATGATTTACCGCTCGGTAAAAATTAAAGCAGAGGTGGTGGAACTGGACGAGAAAGAGAGAAACCTCCGGAGAATTCTTAACTTTGGCCATACATTTGGTCACGCTCTGGAGAAAGTTACAGGAATATCGCACGGGGAAGCCGTTTCTGTTGGTATGGTGATGGCGGCAAAATTGTCGGAAAAAACAGGAACGGCACCGGCCGGAACAGCCCTGCGGCTTCAGCAGTTGCTCAGCGGCGTGGGCTTGCCCCTGCTTTCTCCCGTTCCTCCTGATGATCTGGTGGATGCAATGTCGCGGGATAAGAAAAAAGAAAAGGAACAAATGTTTCTTGTACTTTTACGCCGTATCGGCGAGGCCGTAACAATGCCGATGCCCTATACCGAATTAAAACAACACCTCCATGATTTGCGTTAGTATTGCAGAATCATCGTTCGAAAACTGCCTTGCGGCGGTCCGCAGGGAACCTTTCAGCGAAATCCGGCTTGACCAGGCTTCTTTTTCTCCCGAACAGATCACAAAGCTGTTTTCCTCAGGAAACCGGATCATCGCTACCTGCCGCCCGGGAAATCATGATGACGCACTGCGGAAAGAGATGCTCATCCGTGCCGTCGAATCAGGAGCTGCCTATGTTGATATTGAACTCGAAGCCCCTTCTGATTACCGGAACGAAATAATTAAGGTGGCAAGAAAACGCAATTGCCAGGTCATTATTTCCTTTCACGACTACCTCGACACACCGGTAATAAGCCGGCTCGAAAAAAATCTCGAACTGTGCTATTGTGCCGGAGCCGATATCGCCAAAATTGCCTGCATGGTGAATGACCGTGAAGCCCTGCTTCGTTTGTTCCAGTTGTATTATTATAAGGGCCGGAAGGTCATTGTGGGCATGGGGCTGTTTGGCCCTTTGTCGCGGATTGCTGCCCTGTCGCTTGGTTCGGAATTTACTTTTGCATCGCTGGTGGGCGGAAAGCAAACGGCACCCGGACAGCTGACAAGGCAGGCAATGGAACAGATTCTCACCATCCTGGGGATACATACTGAGGCAAAGCAACCACAATGATTTCTCTATGAACAGTTTCGGAAGACTATTCAGGATGCATATTTTCGGAGAATCACACGGTTCGTCTGTCGGCGTCGTTCTGGATGGTTGTCCTGCCGGAATACCTCTGGGGCCCGATGATTTCCTGCCCGATCTTTCGCGGCGGAAAGCCGGTTCGTTGGGTACAACGCCCCGTCAGGAAGAAGATAGGCCGGAACTGGTGAGCGGAATTTTTAACGGTTTTACCACCGGAGCGCCATTGACAGTACTTTTCAGAAATATCAATACCCGTTCACAGGATTATACACAACTGCGGGAAACTCCGCGTCCGGGCCATGCTGATTATACGGCATCAGTCAAATTCGGAGGTTTTGAAGATTACAGGGGCGGCGGCCATTTTTCCGGACGACTGACCCTTGGGCTTGTAGCGGCAGGTGTGGTGGCAAAGAAGATCATTCATCCGGTGGAAGTCAGTGCTTCCCTCATTGAAGCCGGAGGCAAAACCGACATTCAGAAGGCGGTGGAAGAGGCCGTCGCCCGGAAAGATTCTATCGGAGGTATTGTCGAATGCAGGGTACAAAACCTTCCGGCCGGCCTGGGGGAACCTTTTTTTGATTCGGTGGAAAGCNTGATCAGCCATGCNGTTTTTGCTGTCCCNGCCATGAAGGGAATCGAATTCGGGTCCGGNTTCAGGGCGGCCCGTATGTGGGGCAGTGAACACAATGACGCCTTTGTNGGCCGGGACGGTACCACCCGCACCAACAACGCCGGAGGAATCAACGGGGGCATTACCAACGGTAATGAACTGGTATTCAGGGTGGCCGTTAAACCAACCTCCAGTACCTCTCAGGTTCAGCATACCTTGAATTTCAGAACAGGAGAAATGACCGATCTGAAAATTGAAGGAAGGCACGATACCTGCATCGCCCTGCGGGTGCCTGTGGTGATTGAANCTGTTACTGCTGNCGTACTGGCTGATCTTATGCTGATCGAACAAAAGATACATCGTATTATTCATCCGAAAACAAAATGAGGACTTGCGTTCTATGAAAATTTTGATTACCGGTGCAGGGAAGATGGGTTCGTGGTTGGTGGAGTCACTCTGTCTGGACCATGATGTGGCCGTTTATGACAAGGACAAGACGAAGCTGAAGTACCTTTTTCATGCGCACAGGTTCATTTCTGCCGAAGAAATACAATCCTTCAGGCCCGAACTGATGATCAATGCCGTAAGCCTGCAGCATACCGTGCCGGCCTTCAGGGAAGTTTTACCNTTATTGCCCGAAGATTGCATCATCTCCGATATCACTTCGGTAAAGAACGGATTGAAGAAATTCTATCAGAGCACCGGAAGAAGGTATGTTTCAACCCATCCCATGTTCGGGCCNACCTTTGCCAATGTAAAGGAATTGCGCCATGAGAATGCCATCATCATATCGGAAGGCGACAGCGAGGGACAGGAATTTTTCAAAAAGTTTTATGGTTCCTTTGGCCTGAAGATTCATTACTATACCTTCGAAGAACATGACCAGACCATTGCGTATTCCCTGTCAGTTCCCTTTGCCTCAACCCTTGTATTTGCTGCCTGTATGAAACAGCAGGATGCTCCGGGTACCACCTTTATGAAACACATGGCCATTGCCAGAGGGCTTCTTTCGGAAGACAACTATCTTTTATCAGAGATCCTGTTAAACCCCTATACCCTGGAGCAGGTGGAAAAAATCCATGGCCAGCTTGACCAGCTCATTCAGATGATCCGCAGTAAAGATACGCCCGGCCTGCATGCTTTTTTTGATACACTGCGGGCAAATCTCGGTGTCAAATAAATACCCTTTACCAGCCGGGATTTTGTTTCAGCATGCCTTCCATTACGTTGATTTCGGAAATCGGTATAGGCAGAAACTCAGAGCGTCCGGGTACAAAGTTGGTACCTGGGATAAATGCTGTGCAATAGTGTACCTGTAACCGGGTCAACTTTTACATGTTCAGATGTTTCATGGCTTCATAGATGAGAAATGCCGGCCATACAATGGCTTTCAGAAAGCCCAGCACTCCCATCCAGAAACCGGTTGCATGGGAGATAAAATAAACGGCGGCACCAATCAGACCAAGTCCGTAAACGGCTCCTGATGAAGGGTTAGGATTGAAATTCCTGCTCATAATG
>JGI24721J26819_10000726_pt1 | contig 36739 bp, 32 predicted proteins | sample YelNatPaOPGAMG01_FD_26819 | JGI IMG/M metagenome (IMG submission 26819) | reverse complement strand
TTAACAAAAATAAAATTCCCCTTTCTTGCAAGATAAGCTAATAAATCTTCCCCTGTTTTGTCCTCGTGAAAACTGGGATAGGAAAGTTAATAAAATCCCCCTGCTTATGGTGGGGAAATTTATCTCTTTACCCTCGTGAAATTGGAGTAAAAAAGTCGGTTACCGGTATAATACTCTATTAACCAAGACTATTAAATAGATAAAAAAGGCGGGGATAAACCCCGCCTTAACAAAAAAGGTCTTTTGCTTTAAAAATAGTAGTGGATACCAGCCTGCAGAAAGTCAAAACCACGCGTTCCTAAATCATCTCCTGCAAAGTGATCATCATTATATGAATAAGAGTGGTACCCAAAGCCTACTTCAACATTAAAACCAAGTTCCGGAAGCTGTGGAATAAAGAATTCAGGACCAGCAATAATGTCAATCCCATTACCAATGGTTACATAAGAACCAGCTTGATCCACTGGATAAGAATAACTGCTGTACATAAAAGCCAGTCCAGTATTAAACTTAACAAACGATTTAGAAATAACAGCATAAAACAGTTTTAATCCAAGGTCAAAGGTAGTATTGTTGCCCCCGGGTGAGGCAAATTGATTTCCACCAAGGTCTAATTCCGCACCAAAATCACCAACATATATCCTTGCAGAAAGATCATCCGGTGTTAGCCCGTATACGCCCTGAATATGTACTGGCGTAGGGTCTACGGTGATTTGCCTGTTAAAACCGAAACCAATCTTTATAGGTGGTAAGGTACCAGTTGTTTGCCTCATCTGATATGTCTGCCCTCTTTGTTGTGTTCCTTCCTGTCCGCCAATGTAACCCGCATTTGCAGAAACCGTTAAACCAAGAATAATCATTGATGCAATTAAAACGCTAATCCTTTTCATATTTCTCCTCCTTTTGTAGTTAATTTGTTTTAATATAGGCTAATCTAAAAAAAAATGCAATAGAGAAGTTTGCTCATTCGGGGCACCCAGCCAAACTTCCTTATTTTTAAATGCATTTTTTGTTTAACCATTTCTCAAACAGATGTTATTTCTTTTTCATACAGTCCACGCATCTTATTATCTCTTTATGCGATACCAATTTTAAATATGTCTCATCAGATTTATCCTGTTCATCACTTGTTATAGTTACACTTTCTGTCTCTCCAGTAACCTCAATATAATAATCAACCACATAATAATCCTTAAAATGAATAGTTGGATTAACAGCTCTGCCGCATATTGAGCAATAAAGAACTGACATATTAAAAGATTATATAGCTGTATTGCCGAGCTTTATCTGAGCTGGTTTAAAAGCCTCCAACTCTTTGCTCGTTTTCAATGTGAAGCTATTCGCCTTCTTACACTTGGGACATTCTGCTGACCAGGTAACAGTCTCATAACCACAATTAAAACATACATAAGGAAATTTTAATTGCACACCGGTTATCTGTGTTGATTTTAATCTTTTGTAAGCCGAGGAATAATCACCTTTTTTGGCAAGCATTTCTGCTGTGAGTATTTCTGTTGAAGGTATACGTATCCATTTATTATCCAGGTAGGAAAGTTGTTCTGACGCATCATCAATCATTTCAAGCCTGAGCAAAAGTTTTGCAAACATGATCCTTGCAAGGATATCATCTGGATTATCTGACAGTAATCTTCTATAAAAACGAATAAGTTCAAAAGGATTGTCAGATTTAAGATAAATATCTTCCATTTTGATTAGAAAAACAGCATTATGAGTTACAGAATATCCAGATTCCCATTCTTCTATTGCCTTATCCATATCAGATTTTTTATCAAAAAATATCTCACCAGTTGTTACATATGCTGGAACAAAACCAGGGTGGAGCTTTTTCACATCTGCAAGTTTTTTNAATGCAAGATCTATTTCACCCCTCTCAAGAATTGAAAGTGCATATTTATACTTTAATTCCCCCAACTTATGCCTTTCTCCCTTGTAACCCTCTTTACCTTTTGCAAGTTTCATTATAATTTTATGCGTCCTATAAGCCTCCTCCGACCTGCCTGCATATATGTATGCATCGCGCAAAAGAGATAAAAAGCTAATATTTTCCTCTTCTATGCTCACAAGCTTTTTCGCTACATCTATCATGTTGTTAAACTCATTTGTTACACGATAAATCCTGTATAATAATAAAAGCAAAGGAATGTTTTCTGGATCCTGATGTTTNACCTTTAACAATGTTTTTAACGCACTCTGATTATCCTTCAGCATCATATAGCATTCGGACAACTTTAAATGCGCATTTATGTTTAAAGGATTCTTTAAAATTGCNTCTATGTAATATGACTTTGCTTTTTCAAGATTCCCTTTTATCANTTCATAATTGCCTTTTTCTACAAGTGATGCGCTTAGGTTTTCTTTGCTGATCTGATTTTTTTTCTGCCAATCTCTGTATATCCTGTTTGCCTCTCTGATAAGACTAACAATAGCCATCAANAGCATACCGAGGATAAAAGAGGCTATAACTACAGCAGATACAGTTGTATGTATAGAAGTACTACGCGAAAGAAAAAGTTCTATCTCTTTACCATTAAATAGAGAAAGATAACCAAATAAAAACAATATAACTATTAGCAAAAATATCATCGCCTGATACATATTCTCACCTATCTATGATACGGTACACCATGTAATATGGTAAAAGCCCTATAAACCTGCTCAACAACAATTAGTAAACTTAATTCATGAGGGAATGTCATCCTGGATAATGATAATACCGTGTCTGCCCTTTGTTTTACAGTACTATCAATTCCTGCTGGTCCTCCTATCATTATATTCATAACCTTTGTCCCACTTATTATACGCTTATTGATGAACTTTGCAAACAACTCAGAATCCATCATCACGCCATCTTTATCAAGCACAACATTGTAGCAACCTTCCATATGGTAAAGAAATTTTATTGCCTCTTTTCTTAAAGCTATATCCTCTTGTTTTGTCCTGAGCGGTTCTTGCCTTATATCTTTTAAACTCACATTTGCATAATTTTTTATTCTGTCCATATAACTCGCTGTCAGGTGTTTAATATACGCATCCTTTGGTAAGCCTACAGTGATTATATTTATTAGCATTATTACTCTATGATAGCCCTTTTAGCATCTGACCACAAACTTTCTATATCATAATAAACTCTTACCGCATCAAGAAAGATGTGTAAGACAACATCTCCATAATCCATAACTATCCAGGTACCNGCTTGCTCACCTTCTATACCCTGAGGCTCTATNCCGATCTTGCTTAATTCTTCTTTGATGTACCATGATACAGCACGACATTGCCTTTCAGATTTAACAGAGCAGATGATAAAATAATCCACAATACTTATATGCTTTCGCATATCAATGACCACTATATTTTCGGCAAGCTTATCGGATAACAGAGTGGTTATTTTTTTTATAAGTTCCAAAACAGAATTATTAATAGTATAATCGCTCCTTTTCTATATACTCTATAACTGAATCAGGTGTCAGATAACGGATGGACATACCNTGTTTTACCGCAGATCTTATCATACTTGATGAGATATCAAGTACAGGTATAGAAGACAGATAAACCTTCTTTCCACCATTATGCATTAAAATCTCTTCTTCTTCAGAATACCAAAATTCACTTTTAAGATCAACAGGTAAAAGTTGAAGCAAGTTTTTAGCTACATTGTGCCTTGGTATAACAACTACATTACATAATAAAAATATCGTGGATGGAGATTTCCAAGTGTTAATATTGGAAAAATCGTCTTCGCCAAGAATAAAATAAAAGTCAATATCACTCCCATATTTTTGTATAAGTGCCTGTATGGTTCTGTATGAGTAAGATGGGGTTGAGAGATGTTCTTCAATATCCTCAAGAACAAAATCAGGATTGTTACTTATAGCTAACCCTGTCATATTTTTTCTGTGATGATAGTCCAAAACACTCTCTTTTGGTTTATGAGGTGGTACATATGTTGGGACAAATAAAATTTTTCCCAGGGCAAATCTCTGCCTTATTTCTTCAGCGCCTCTAAGATGTCCAAAATGTATTGGATTAAAACTCCCGCCAAGGATACCAAAACTGCTCTTCACTCTATTATTCCCTTATCTGCCCGTTACCTATTATAACAAATTTTTGAGACGTTAACTCTTCAAGCCCCATTGGACCAAAAGCATGTAACTTTGAAGTTGATATACCAATCTCAGCCCCAAGTCCAAGCTGAAAACCATCACTAAACCTTGTAGAGGCATTGACCAAAACCGTGGAAGAGTCCACCTCTTTCAAAAACTTCATAGAATGTACTACATTGTTTGTTACGATAGAATCAGTATGATGTGAACCATAATGATTTATGTGCTCTATAGCCTGATCAACAGAGTCCACTATCCTTACAGATAGGATCAAATCAAGGTATTCTGTGTACCAATCCTCTTCCGTTGCCGATTTTATATCTCCTACAACCTCACGAGTTTTTTCGCATCCCCTGATTTCAACCCCTGCCTTCCTATACATATCTATCATTTCGGGTAAGAATCTTCTTGCTATATCTTTATGTACAAGCAATGTTTCCATAGCATTGCATACACCTGGCCTCTGCACCTTGGCATTGAAACATATAAGTTTTGCCATATCAATATCAGCATCAGCGTCAACAAACACATGACAGATACCCTTGTAGTGTTTAAGTACAGGTATACGAGATTGTTGCACAACTGCTTTNATAAGTGCCTCTCCACCCCTTGGTATTACAAGATCTATCAACTCATCCTGTTTGAGCAATTCATATAGTACTTCCTTGTCAGAACTATCAATAAACTGTATGGCATCTGATGGCAAACCAGCNAACTTTAAAGCCTCTGATAGTACAGAACTAATAGCTCTATTTGAATTTATTGCCTCAGAACCACCCTTTAATATAACTGCATTACCTGATTTTATACACAAAGCAGATGCATCTACAGTAACATTGGGCCTTGATTCATATATAATAAGAATTACCCCTATTGGTATACGCATCCTGCCCACAAGAAGTCCATTAGGTCTTGTCCATGCCTTTGTGATCTCTCCAACAGGGTCTTTTAATGTCATTACCTCGTTTATTCCATCAATCATGCCCTTTAATGTTTTCTCATTAATGGTAAGCCTATCAATAAATGCTTTACTTAAACCGTTCTTCCGGGCATTATCCACATCTATACTATTCGCCTGCATTATAATGGCTTTTTTATCCAGCAAGCCACCCATCATAAATTTAAGCGCGGTATTCTTTTTATCTGTATTTGCAACTCCAAGCTTTAAACCAGCTTGTTTTGCCCTTTGTGCTATTGNTATAATGTTATCTTTATTCATTATCATTATTGTCTATTTTATCTGTTTCACTAATAGTTGTCAAAATAAGATTATCCCGATGGATAACCTCATCGCCTTTATAATAACCCAACAGATGCCTTATCTGTGAAGACCTCTTTCCTTTGATCAAGTCTATCTCTGTGGCAGAATAATTTGTTATGCCTCTTCCAATCTCTTTACCGTTTACATCCATTATACTTACAACATCCCCTTCTCTAAATGTACCTGATACCTTTACAATACCGGCAGCAAGCAAACTGTTATGTTTAAGCATTGCAGATAACGCACCATTATCTATTGTTATATTACCTGATGACTTTAATAACAAACTAACCCACCTTTTTGTTCCACTCACATTCTTTCTGCCAGCAACTATTGTAGTTCCTAAAAGTTCTGTGTTCCCATTGGTGAACTGATTAACAAGTCTGGTTACAATATTTTCTATTTTACCATTTGCTATAGTTGTACTTATGCCCATTGTGGCGAGCTGCTTGGCAGCAGATAATTTTGTTTTTATCCCTCCAACGCCATACTTACTCTTTGTATTACCGAACAGCTTATACTGATCTACACGAGTTATTTCTTTTATGGGTTTGGCATCAGAAAATCTATGAGGGTCCTTATCAAAGATCGCATCTATATCACTCAATATAAAAAGCCTGTCCGCATTGATCATTGCAGCAACCATGGCAGAAAGTGTATCATTATCCCCAACTTTAATTTCGTCCACTGCTATTGTGTCATTTTCATTCACAACAGGGATAAACCCCTTTTCAAGCATTATTTCCATAGACCGCCTTGCATTAAGGTATCTGTGTCTGTCCATAAAATCTTCATGAGTTAGTAACACCTGAGAAACAATNTTATTGTAGGGCATAAAATGGTTTATGTATGCATTTATTAACAGAGGTTGCCCTATGCTGGATAGCACCTGTTTGTTAGCGATGCTTACAGGTAAAAGCGCCTTGCCTGCAATAGCCCTTCCAAAGGCAATAGCCCCTGATGATACAATAACAATCTGATATCCATTATTAATAACATTTGCAATATCCTTTGCGAGTATTTTAAACCTGCCAAGATCAGGATTNCCATTTTCAAGGGTTAAAACAGAACTACCAATTTTAACAACCAACCGCTTCATAATATCTATTCTTTATAAAGGTTATATGCAATCATATTTACAAGTTCATCTATTCCTTCACCTGTTAAACAGGATACAGTATGAATATCAATATTGTGGGCTTTAAATGTAGTTATATAATCTGCTAATTTATTTTTTACAACAGGAATGTCAATTTTATTTAAAACAACGAGCTGTCTTTTTTTTATAAGTAACTCGTTATAGCCTTTTAACTCGTTATTTATAATTTCATAATCCTTATAAGGTTCACCAATTCTTGTAGCATCCAGCATGTGGACAAGGATTTTCGTCCGNTCAATGTGTTTCAGAAATTGATCCCCCAGGCCTTTTCCCTCGTGGGCACCCTCTATCAACCCAGGTATATCTGCTATCACAAAACTCTTCTCGTCTTTATAATGTACGATACCAAGAATTGGCGCAGTTGTTGTAAAAGGGTAATCTGCAATCTTTGGGTGTGCATTTGATATTCTTTTAATTAAGCTTGATTTCCCAACATTTGGAAAGCCTACAAGTCCTACATCAGCAAGCAATTTCAATTCCAGTCTTATATGCCTTTCCTCGCCCTGTTTGCCCGGTTCTGACTCAAGGGGGACTTGATGTGTAGAAGTTGCAAATCTTGCATTCCCTTTTCCACCTTTGCCTCCATGGGCAACAATAACCTCCTGTCCTGGTTTAGAGAGATCAGCAATAAGTTCACCTGTAGTTTTGTCATATATTTGTGTTCCTACCGGCACCTCTATAATACGATCTTCACCATCTTTCCCGTGCATATTCTTTCCCCTGCCATGTCCGCCATTTTTAGCACGATAATGTCTGATGTATCTAAAATCAATCAGGGTTAGCAATCTTTGAGAACTACGGATTATAACATCCCCTCCTTTTCCACCATCTCCCCCGTCGGGTCCACCTTTCGGCACATACTTCTCCCTTCGGAAGCTAACGCATCCATTACCTCCGTTTCCAGCCTTAACATAGATCTCAGCAGTATCTATAAATTTCATAGACTATAAAAAGATAGCAAAGCTTGCTCACTAAAAAGGTAGACAACAACCTAAATATATAGCTTCATACTTCAATAACAGGATAGAAATAAATCACTCAGTTGGGCTAATAAAGACACCACAACCTCAATCTAAAATATCCAGTAGGTTTTATATTCCACCCTTTTTCTGCTTGAATCCTGATTTATCGGTATTTAAGCTCTTCAACTTTATAAGTGTATTCTTGAAATATGCTAAAATTTATTTCTTTTTGTTGTTGGATTGAGATACAAGAAAATCAATGATCTTTTGTGCATCTTTATCACTTATAAAATTGGGCTTTTTTTGTTGCATAAGTTTTACAGTTTCTTCCCATCCCTTTCGATCCTTTTTCATACTGAGCGGTATTTCATAAGAATGACATGCTGAACACTTGGTCTTGAAGAGTTGTTCTTCATTATTGTTTTCTCCGGCTTTTACAGAAGCTATACTAAAGCCCATTATTAATACCATTACCAGACCAATTGCAATTCCTTTCATTTTTACCTCCATAAAGATACTAACCTTTACCTGCTTTGCTTGCTCTCCTTCAATGCTTCTCTCAGCGACAACCTTATTTTACCTTCCCTATCTATGTCTAAAACCTTAACAGGTATTTCTTCCCCCTCCTTAACAATCTCCTCCACCCTTTTCACCTTACGATCTGCAAGCTGTGATATATGCACAAGCCCTTCTGTACCAGGGAATATCTCTACAAATGCGCCAAAATCAGTAATTTTCTTTACCTTGCCTCTATAAACCTTCCCTATCTCTGCCTCCTGCGTGAGTGATTTTACCATTTGAAGTGCCTTTGTCATCAACTCTGTATTTATCGAAGCAATTCTAACCTTTCCAGAGTCATCTACATCTATTTTAACACCTGTTTTTTCTATTATATTTTTTATGTTCTTGCCTCCAGGTCCTATCAAATCCTTTATTTTGTTTGTATTGATATTCATGTTGATAATTCGCGGTGCATATTCAGATATATCAGCCCTTGGCAATGGTAAAACCTTAAGCATAACATCAAGGATATATAGCCTTGCTTCTTTTGCCTGTTTTAACGCATCCTGCATAATATCTTCAGTAACACCTGAAATCTTTATATCCATTTGAATGGATGTTACACCATCCTTTGTGCCTGCCACCTTAAAATCCATATCACCCAGGTGATCTTCATCTCCAAGTATATCAGTTAAAATAAAGTGCCTATTCTCTTCTTTTATCAATCCCATTGCCACACCAGCAACCGGTGCTTTTATAGGAACACCGGCGTCCATTAAAGACAAGGTGGCTCCACATACAGTTGCCATGGAAGAAGAGCCATTACTTTCAAGTATATCTGAAACAACCCTGAGCGTATAAGGAAATTCACTTTCATCCGGTATAACAGGAAGTATTGCCCTTTCAGCAAGTGCTCCATGTCCTATCTCTCGTCTACCAGGTCCCCTCAACTGTTTTATCTCACCAACTGAAAATGGAGGGAAATTGTAATGCAACATAAATCTTTTCTTGTTTTCACCTATAATCTCGTCTATGAATTGAACATCATCAAATGTGCCAATAGTCGTAACAACAAGTGCTTGCGTCTCCCCTCTTGTAAACAACGCAGAACCATGAGTTCTCGGCAATAAGCCAACTTCACATGTTATGTTTCTTACCTCATTTAAAGCCCTTCCATCTATTCTCTTCTGTTCCTCTGTGATCATCCGACGAGCCATCTCTGCCTGTAACTTTTCCAGGGCATATTCTATATCTTCTTCACTATATCTTTCGTCAGCACCTAACTCTTCTATAGCCTGTTTGAATAACTGCCTCGTTTTTGCCTGTCTCTCTTGTTTCATCTTTGTTGTGAGAATCTCTTTTAATACAGATGTATACTTCTCTTTTACAAGGTTATACAGCTCTTCATTTATTATATTCTCGTTGTAGGTCCTCTTCTTTATGTTAAGCTCTTTTGCAATAGACTCCTGCAACTCTATTAGTGGTTGCATCATCTTATGACCAAAAAAAATCGCCTTCTGTATGTCCTCCTCCGGCACTATTTTAGCTCCACCTTCAACCATCACAACCGCATCCTTGCTCCCAGCCACAATTATATCTATATCGCTTTGATTGAGCTGCTCTGTTGTTGGATTAATAATTAACTCTCCATTTATCCTGCCAACTTCTACAGCAGCAATAGGTCCTGCAAACGGAATGTCTGAAAACATAAGTGCAGCAGAACTTGCTGTTATAGCTATTATATCTGGATCGTTTTGTTGATCAGCGGATATCACTGATGATATCAGCTGTATCTCATAGTTAAATCCCTTTGGTATAAGCGGCCTTATAGGTCTATCAATCAACCTGGCTGATAAGATCTCTTTTTCAGAAGGTTTACCCTCCCTTCTAAAATATCCCCCTGGAATCCTTCCAGCAGAATAAAAGCGCTCCTGATACTCTACGGTAAGTGGAACAAAATCCTGTTTCTCAACAGGTTCAAATCCAGCAACAGCTGTTGTTAATACGCCTGTATCCGCATAACTTGCATAAACAGCACCATGTGCCTGCTTAGCCATTTTTCCTATTTCTATGGTGAATTCCCTTCCACCTATTTGTACTGTCCTTTTTATTATCATCTTACTTCCTTATTCCCAATTTGTTTACTAATTCATTGTACCTTTTTTCCGAACTCCTTTTTAAATAGTTCAGTAAACTTCGCCTTTGACTGACAAGCTTGAGCAATCCCTGTCTTGAATGGTGATCCTTTTTGTGAACTTTAAAATGTTCCTCAAGCATATTGATCCTTTCTGTAAGCAGAGAGATCTGCACCTCCGGTGAACCTGTATCCTTTTCATGGATTCCATAGTTTTTTATAATCTCTGCTTTTTTCTCCTTTGTTAACGCCATTTTTTACCTCCTACCTTTATACTCCTTTTATTTTATTCAAAAGCATAGTTTTGTCTATAAGAAAATTATAGTTACCTTCCATACCTTCTAATCTTTGTTTAATATCTTCTATTTTAAAAGCCTGCTCTACCTTAAATCCCCCTATACTCAACCTTCTTAGTGATGTAACATGAGCAAAACAACCTATCAACTCACCTATAGACTTTGCCATGGCTCGTATATAAGTCCCTGATGATACCTCTGTTGTAAAAGTTGCATAAGGAGGGTTAAAATCATCAATAGATAATTTTAGTATCTTAACATTCCTTGGTTTTAATTCTACAGTTTCTCCTCTGCGTGCGTATACATATAAAGGTTTCCCTCTATACTTCACAGCAGAATAAATGGGCGGGTATTGTTCTATTGTTCCCTGCATAAAACTAACAGCGCTTTTTAATTTTTCTATTTGTATGTGAGAATAATCACACCTGTTAATAACAACCCCACTACTATCCAGAGTGTCTGTCTCCTCCCCAAATTTCACAGTAAAGTTATACACCTTATTGAGTTTCAAAAAATAACCTGCCAATTTTGTAGCGGATCCTATGAGCAGGATCATCAAACCGGTTGCTATTGGATCCAGTGTCCCGGTATGACCAATCTTTTTAACCGGGAGTAATTGTTTTAGCTCTCTTATAACATCATAAGATGTTACAAATGGTGGCTTATCTATAAATATTGCACCCGAAATATCCATATCAGTATTTTAATCTTTCTACAATCTTGGTAAAGACCTTATTTTTTACATCCAGTAACAATCCTTCCACTGTGCATCCAGCAGCATTTTTATGTCCACCACCCCCGAGTGCCTCTGCTATACTTGCTACATCTATATCATTTTTAGACCTAAGGCTTACCTTATATTTACCCTCGTCTACTTCTCTAAAAAGAACTGCAACATCCACTCCGTTTATTGATTTAGGATAATCAATTAAACCTTCAGCATCTTCTTTGGTTGTATTTGTTGCTTCATACATATCCTTTGTAATTTCTATTGATGCTATCCTGCCATCTAAAGAGAGCTCAAGTGTTTTGAGCACCATCTCTAAAAGCTTCAACTTGCCAATAGGCAGGCTTTCATATAACTTCTCCTCTATATATCCAAGGTTAGCACCATTTTTAACAAGTTCTGATGCTACCTTAAGTGTTATGTATGTCGTGTTCCGGTATTTGAATGATCCAGTATCATATACAATACCGGTGAGTAACAAATCTGCCATTGTTTGATCAATTACTATATCAAGTCTTTTAAAAAGTATATACAGAAGTTCACATGTTGCAGAAGCGCATGGATCAATAATATTTATATTCCCATATTTCGTATTTGTCTTATGATGATCTATATTTACAATAACACCTTTCTTAATCCTTTCAAAATACTTACCAAGCATATCAGTACTACCCGCATCCACACACACAATTGCATCAAAATTTCCGCGGGGGACACCTGCTTTAATTATATCAGAATGTGGCATAAACTTCGCAAAAGAAGGTACTCCATCTTCATTGTAGACACTGACTTTTTTTCCTCTGTTTTTTAAATAATGATACAGGCACAATGCAGCACCAATAGTATCTGGTTCTGGATTAATATGAGAAAAGATCAAAAATCTTTTATGCCTTTTTAATACATTTCCGAAGTTTTTTACCGTGTTTGCAGGTATCATGACTTCCTTAGCATCTTTATCATAGCATCGATCTTTTCACCATAATCAAGCGTTGTATCATACTTAAAGAAAAGGGTTGGTAATGTTTTTATATTCAGATGGCTTAACTTTAGTTCCCTTCTTATAAAATTAGACATACCATTCAATGCAATAGATGTTTGTTCCCTTTGTTTTTCATCGCCCATTACAGTATAGTATATAGTAGCAGTCTTAAAATCCGGTTTCACTTCAACTTCGTTAATGGTTACAAAACCTATCCTTGGATCTCTAACCTTTCTTGATATTATTAAAGTTATCTCTTCTTTTAATAATGCACCTAACCGTTGCGTTCTATTGGGTATCATGGCTCAGTTTACAATACCTTCTTTAACAACTCTGTAAACTTCCAGCTCATCATTTTTCTTCACATCGTTAAACTTTTCTATACCAACACCACACTCAAACCCTTTATCCACTTCTTTAACATCCTCTTTAAACCTTCTCAAAGAGCTAATTTTACTATCATAAATCACAACCCCTTCCCTTACAACCCTTACATTAGCCCCCCTCTCTATCTTTCCATCAAGGACAGTACAACCTGCTATCATTCCTACCTTGCTTATCTTAAATGTCTCAAGTACCTTAGCCCTACCCAAAACTATTTCTTTTGTTACAGGTTTTAACAACCCTGAAAGAGCCTTCTTCACATCGTCTATGAGCTCATATATTATATTGTATGTCTTTATCTGAATATTTTGAGTATTCGCTACCTGCATCGCCTTTGAATCAGGTCTGACATTAAACCCAATTATAATGCTATTTGAGGCTGTAGCAAGCATTATATCGTTTTCTGTTATCCCACCTATACCAGCATGTATAATTTTGAGCTTTACATTCTCTTTGGAAAGTCCCTCAAGTGCATCTTTTATTGCGCCCAGAGAACCCATAACATCGCACTTCAGGATTATTGGTAGCTCTTTTATACTGCCCTCTTCTATCTTTTTGTAAATATCTTCAAGGGAAACCTTCGTCTTCTTTGCCGGTTCAAAGCTCCTTTGTTGATGAAGCCTGTGTTCAACTATCTTCACTGCCATATCCTCATCATTAACAGCGATTATAACATCCCCCACCTCTGGAATAGACTCAAAACCTATAATCTCTACAGGTATTGATGGTCCTGCACTTTGTATAACATTTCCACTATCGTCCATAAGTGTTTTTACCTTATTATAGTTTACTCCATAAACTATATAGTCCCCTTTCTTAAGGGTACCTTCTTTNACTATAGCTGTAGCCACAACACCAAATCCTTTTTCCATTCGCGTTTCTATTATAGTGGCTTTCGCATTCTTATCCGGATTTGCTTTTAATTCTAACATCTCTGCTTGCAAAAGTATCAATTCCAGCAACTCATTGATACCCGTCTTCCTTTTTGCTGAAATCATTGCATATAAAGTGTTTCCCCCCCATTGNTCGGGAACGAGACCATAATCAGATAGCTGTTGCATCACCCTCTGCGGTTGTGCCTCTGGTTTATCTATTTTGTTTATCGCTACCACTATAGGAACACCAGCTGCCTTNGCATGGTCTATTGCCTCTATGGTTTGAGGCATGACACCATCATCAGCAGCAACGACCAGGACCACAATATCTGTTACCTTTGCACCCCTTGCCCTCATTGCTGTAAAAGCTTCATGACCCGGCGTGTCAAGGAATACAACAGTTATTATCTATAACTATTTTGTATGCACCAATATGCTGTGTTATTCCACCTGCTTCACCTTCTGCTACCTTTGTTGCCCTTATCGCATCCAATAAAGTAGTCTTACCATGATCCACATGCCCCATAACTGTTACCACAGGTGGCCTTGGCTTTAATTTTTCAGGTGGATCAACCTCTTTTTCAAGTAGCGCTTCTGGTGATTCTTCCTCCTTAACGCTTACCTCAAGCCCTATATCCTTTATCACGAGTGAGGCTGTATCAGCATCTATCACATCATTTATACCAGCCATAATCCCAAGTGTTATAAGCCTTTTAATAATTTCTGAAGCCTTTATTCCAGTTACCTGCGAAAGTTTTGAAACTGTCATTTTATCTTCTATAACAACAGCCTTTTTTGTTTGTACTGCAGATGGTTTGAAAGCTTCCTGAGTAACTTTATCATGCTTCTGTTGCTTGTACTGGTTACGAGTTTTTTTATGATAGTACTCTATGTTCTCAATGGATGTGTCATCTTCTTTACTTTCCTGCAAAAGATCTATTTCCTCAGCAATATTGGTCTTTATTTTAGAGAGTATTTTCTTTTTTATAAAAGCGCCACCCTTTTCTGACTTAATTTTTCCTTTTCCCTTTATTTCTGCACCCAATTCAATGGGTTGTTTAGGTGGCTTCACAACCTCTATTTCTTCAGTTTTAATTGATGGAGGGCTCTCCGCCTTCAAAGATTCTTCTACGNGCAAGGACGGTTGTGGTATTTGTGTGTCTTGCTGGGTTTCAGAACGCTTTACTGCAGTATTAGATTCTTCAGCACGAACNTCNTGTAAGGGCTGGGTTTCTTTAGCGCTCTGTTCTGTCTGCGGCTTTTCTAATACCTTAGATAACTCAGAAATATCCGTCTTTTGTTCTAATGTAACCGTAGTTGATTTAGTTTCTATCATCTCTTGCTGCTCATGCTTCTCAATAGCTGGAGGCTCCTTCTCTTTTAAGGGTTGGCTTATCTCTTCTGGAGGTATCTGAGGTGCTTGTTGCATTTCCTGTGCAGCTGGTTGAGGAACAACCTCTTTTCTCTTTCTTAGAATGGTCTTGGGTTTTACTTCTGTTTGTGCTTTTTCTCGCTCTAATAGCTGTTTTAATGCTTCAAAATCCTTTTCTTCCACTGAACTATTATGACTTTTTACCGGTATACCCAGTTCTTCAAACTTTTTAAAAAGTTCTTTATATGGGAGATCCAGTTCTTTTGCTATCTCGTAAACCCGTTTTTTCATCTTACCTCTTTCTGTGTATGCTCTCCTTCTGCTGCAGATTTCTGCATTGAAGGTTCAACATTTCCAGACCTCTTTTTCAGTTCTTCCATGGCTAATTCTTTAAGTTGTTTCGCATTATTCTCATCAAAGCCCGGTATTTTCATCAGGGCATCAAGTGAACTTTCTGCCAATTCCTTAATAGATTTTATTCCATAACCATATAAAAGTTCAGCAATCTTCATGTTTATTGCGTTAAATCCGGCAAACGCTATCTGTGCCTTCTCTTTGATCTCTTTCATGTTGGTCTCACTCTTTATATCTATCTTCCATCCTGAAAGCTGTGCTGCAAGCCTCACATTTATACCCTTTCTACCAATTGCAAGTGATAGCTGATCGTCTGGCACTATAACCTCTATATATTTCTCTGCTTCATCTACAGAAACCTCTGTTATTTTCGCTGGTGCAAGCGCAGCTGTAATATATTTCGCATGATCTTCTGACCATGGTATTATGTCTATCTTTTCACCACTTAATTCCTGAACTATATTCTGTACCCGGGCCCCCCTCATACCAACACATGCACCTACTGCATCAATATCCTTATCCTTTGAGTATACTGCTATCTTTGCCTTTACCCCTGGTTCCCTTGAAACTGCCTTTATTTCCACAATGCCCTCTGCTATCTCTGGCACCTCTAATGAAAATAACTTCACAAGAAACTGATTATTTGTTCTTGATAAAATAATCTTTGGTCCTTTGTTCGTCATCCTTATCTCTTGTACATAAACCTTTATCTTATCCCCTATCCTAAAATTCTCTTTGGGCAACTGTTCTGTAGGTGGAAGAACCCCCTCTGTTTTACCAAGATCCACAATAATCGTTCTACCTTCAAACCTTCTTATCACACCGTAAACAATCTCCCCCCTCTTTGTTTTAAACTCCTTGTAGACAACTTCCTTTTCTGCATCGTTCATTCTCTGTAGTATTACCTGTTTAGCAGCCTGAGCAGATATTCTTCCAAACTTTTGAGTATCTATCTTTATACCTATACTATCGCCTATTTGTGCTTCAGGGTCTAAAGCCTTTGCTTGTTCAAGTGTTAACTGGGTATCTGGATTGGTTATGTTTTCAACCACCTCCTTAAATTCAAAAACCTCAACCTCTCCTAATTCTTCATTAAACTTTGCCTCTATATCTGCGTTATATTTAAGTGTTTTTTTGGCTGCACTTATCATAGCAGCCTCTAAGGCATTTAGTATTATAACCCTGTCTATGCTCTTATCACGCTCAAGCTGGCTTATAATCTTTGTTAATTCAGATAACATCTTGCCCCCTATAATTTAAATGTTAAATTGGCTTTCTTTATAATCCTATAAGGGATTATAGTTTCTATACCATCATTATCTACTATCACATTGTCGTCCCTCATCCCTCTGAGCGTGCCCTCAATAACTACCTTATTAGAGATTGGTTCGCGTGTTATAATCCTGATATCACGACCACTGAATCTAATGTATTCTTCCTTTCTTTTTAATTCTCTCGTCAACCCTGGAGATGATACTTCAAGCGTGTATGAAAAATGAATTGGTACATTCACATCTATAACACTACTTAATATATGCGTTGCCTTTTCACAATCCAGGGCTGTAACCCTACCTTTTTTATCAATAAATACTCTTAATACATTACCGTTCTTTTCCCTGCGGTATTCTACATCTATCACCTCATAACCTGCCTTCGTCAGGCTGTATGAGGCAATATCATAAACCTTTTCTGCAATACTTTTATGCTTATCCATAATAAGTCTCCATCATACAAATAAAAAAGTGGGTAAATACCCACTTTTAAAGTACCCATATAAAGATAAACATAAAGTAATTAAATTTTCAAGTGTTTTCTTTTAACCCAGATTATTGTATTTCTGGTTTACCAGATAGCGTAACATCCCGGCACCTTCTTTTATAATAGATCTAAATTGTGTTATTGTTTTTATTTGTTTTAACAAATAAACCAGGTAAGATGGCCTGATATAAAAATCTATGTTTGCCCTTTTCACAAACCTTTCAATATCTTTATCTGTCATATTGCTACGGTTTTTATCAATCATAAATTCATTCCTTAGTGGGGTTCCATACCTTGGTGTTGCTATATTAAGTGAGACATATACGGGTTTTAAACTTTTAGCGAGCTGTAGTGTCTTGGCCATGTCATCAAAGCCATCGCCTGGTAACCCGAAGATGAAATGTGCACCGGTTAATATACCATATTTGTGTGCAAGCTCAAATGCCTGAATCGTTTTATACAACGGTATATTTTTATTATATTTTTGTAATGTAGATTCATTTGATGTCTCTACCCCAAACTGTATCAAATTACACCCTGCCATTTTCATATATTTAAGCATTTCAGCGTCAACCACATCTGCCCTGCTGTAGCAATGCCATGTCAGTTTAAGTTCTTCTCTTATCATACTTTCACATAATGAAAGTGCATGCTGCCTTGGCACACCAAATGTCATATCCTTTATAAATACATGCTGTATCCCGAGCCTTTTTATGTATTTGAGTTCTTCTATTACATCCCTTACATCCCTTTTAATGAATCCCATCGTGTCCGCACCGCTATTACAATAGCTACATGTATAGGGGCATCCATAGGTTGTCAGTACACTTGCAAAGGGATGATGCATAATAAAGGGCATCCAGTAGCTTTTGAGCGGAAACAATTCATGCCTTGGAATAGGAAATTTAAGTGGCTCTTTAGTTAATGTTGTTGACCTTATTTTAATCTGGTTATCCTGCTTGAAGATCATAGCCTTTATGTCATGGTATCTTTCTTCTACATAAGCAGTTATATCATCATAAACAAAGCTGAACATACCTCCATTTACAAAACCGTACCTTTTCATCAATCCTTCTGGATCTTCAAGCAATGGTTCACCAACCAGGAAAAATTTTCTATTCGGTAACATTTGCTCAATTTGTTTTAAAAAAAGCATATCATTATCCACAGACAATACACTTGTAAGCAAAACAATTATGTCAGGTTTTAGTAGTTCAATTTTCTTTATAGCCCCTTGATAAGAAATACCCTCAGCTATTGCATCAAGTACATCTACTTTAAATTTTTTAGATAAAAACCCGCTCTGTATCAGAAGGTCAATAGGATGCCAGTAATAACCAGTCTTGGATACAGTGCTACAAAAATAATCCCTCAAGTATTTTTGATCACCTGGCGGATTTAAAAGAAGAGCCCTTTTCATTTCCATTTTATAAGCCAGCGATAAACCCTTTTCAGGACAAATTTAAAATGGTCTAATGACCTAACACTAAAAATAAGACTTAAAAATTGCCTTGGCCTTAAATAAAAACTTAAGAACGCCTGCCTTTGTATATTTTTCAACTGCCTTTTTGTTATACCTTTGGGCGTATATGCGACCTCAGCAAATGAGTTTGCATCATAATTGATATGTGTTAGTTCACCCGTATGATTTAACATGGTATATATCTCTGTTCCAGGGATCGGATGGAAAAGTAAAAAATTGGCTCTTAACAAACCTAATTCTTTAGAAAATCTTATTGTCTGCCGCATCTCTTCTATTGTCTCAGTTGGAAAGCCAAGTATAAAGAATCCTATTACATCTATACCATGCCTCTGGATCATCCTGACTCTATCCATCATAATATCTGTTGTCTCATGCTTTTTTACATACTTCAATATTCTGTCCGAACCTGATTCTATACCAGCAGATATTACATAGCAACCGCTGGATTTCATAGCCTCTACCATATCATCGTTAAGGGTATCAAGCCTAATACCATTAGGACATGTCCATGTTATATCTATGTGGTTGTTTATGATTGCATTACAAAAATCCATTACATATTTACGATTTAATGTAAAATTGTCATCAATGATCTGAAACTCTCTTACACCAAACCTATCCATGAGGTACATTATTTCATCAATCACCAATGAGATAGGCCTGTACCGCATCTTTTTACCAGCCATAACACCAGCCTGACAGTAGGTACATTTATAAGGGCACCCACGAGAAGTTATTATGGGTGCTACGGGAAATCTTTTGTAAAAAGCTGAAAACGGTGATTTGGGATATGTGTCAGGAGGCATAAGTTCCCACGCAGGCATACCAAGCTTGCCAACATCTGCAATATATGTAATTGGATTAGAGATAATTTGATCCGAGTGTTTCCATACCAAATTCTTAACCTTTAATAATTTCTCAGTTGTCACGCTATTTGTCTCAATAAGCGCTAAAAGTTCTGGCAATCCTTCCTCTGCCTCTGCCCTGAACGCATAGTCAAGTGTATCCCCAAAAAATTTCATACTTTGTTCTGGCATTGCTGTGGGATGTGGACCACCAATAATGGTTATAGCATCAGGCAGAACCTGTTTTGTTGCCTTTAAATAATCAGCTACAATATAAATATCGTATGTGTAGCACTGGATACCAACCACATCGGGTTTATAATCTTTAAGATATTTAATATAATCCTGGATCTGACAATCTTCCTTCATACAATCAAGTATCTTTACACTATGATTTTGCTTGATTGCATTAGCAAGATAACCTAAACCAAGCACAGGCAATATATTATCAAGCCTGAGCTTTGGTTTAACCAGCAATACTTTCATAGTAGTCCCCTTACATCCTTGTTGCTAATAGAGATTAGAAACATTATAAAAACAGTATATTAATGTATTAACAAAACAAGAACCCCATGCTTTGATAGATTCGTTTGTGTTTCGGAGAAAAACTTCACAAAACACTTTTGCATCAATTGCAATATGCATTTAGAAAAACAATACTATATCCGGATAATAAAGAAAAGCACTATCAAATTTTCCTGTTGACATTCACAAAATGCCTGTTGCTGATATTGGGGCAATGATTCATCGCGTAAATCTTCCTGTCTTTCAAAGGCATTCTCAGGTTTAAACTGTTTTATGATATCTTATCTGAAATGGCTACAAGCCTTTATTCTCGTGCGATACTGGTGGCTTATTTCCCTTCTCTGGAAGCATGCTGTTTATATACTTTCCAGGGTCCTGTAAAAACTCTTGCTTCTCTTGTTCTGATGCAAAATAGTACTTCCTATCACCATAGACAGTGAAAGGTGTATTCTCCGTAATTTTTACCTCTGTGTGAGAAACTGGAGACAAGGCGTAGCCCTTTTTTATCATTTCTACTGGTTTCATCTCATCATTGTTTGTATTCATATTATTCATGTTCATATTGTTCATATTTTGATCATTTTGACTAAGCATCATTCCATACGAATCACATGAACTGCACGCCCTTGCCCTTTGCGCAAATATCACTATTGATGTTACTAACAGGATTATGGTCAGTATTTTTGTTGAAAGATTAAATTGTACCATTGTACCTCCCTTTTATTTTGTTTTCTCTCCCAGATACTTTTCAGGTTCTTTCACAAATTTATCCTTGCATGCCTTTGCACAGAAGTAATAGGTTTTACCTTTGTAATCATACTTCTCTGGTGCAAGCTTTTCATCAACTATCATTTTGCAAACAGGGTCTTCATGTTTTGCCATATTAACCTCCTTTCTATAATTTTACACATTAACCCAGAAATTGCAATAACGAAGCTTGNTTGTTCGTTCAGGTTACCCCAACCAAAGNCAGGAACATATTGTCCACCTTCTTATTAATTCAAACCGNTNAAACGGTTCAAACGGTTTAAGCTGCTTTAAGTCCTCTGTAAGTTTATACATTGGCTTTAGGAAGGTNCCTTCTCTTCCAGTACAAATAGATCACCGGATAAACCACAAGCTCCATGATTGCTGATGTGAATACACCTCCGATCATGGGCATGGCAATACGCTTCATAACATCCGCACCGCTCCCATGACTCCACATAATTGGCAAAAGTCCCATAATAATTGCAGTAACCGTCATCATTTTTGGTCTTATCCTTTGTACAGCTCCATACATAATAGCTGATTTCAAATCATCCTCTGTGCTCATCTTCCCTTCTGCAATCCATCTGTGATAGGCTTCATCCAAATATACGAGCATCACAACCCCTGTTTCCGCATCAACACCTGCAAGTGCAATAATACCAACCCATACAGCCACACTAAGATCATAATGCATAAAATACAGTCCCCAGAATGCTCCGGTCAAAGAGAACGGTATAGCAAGCATTACAATCAATGCTTCGGTTACAGAATGTTTGTTTAAGTAAAGTAGCAAAAATACAATAAACAGCGTAAGTGGAATAACGATCATAAGCGTCTTTTTAGCATGCTCCATATACTTGTATTCACCCGTCCACTCAAGTGTATAACCTGGAGGCAACATACCCTTGTTTATGATCTCTTTATCAACAGCCATTTTTGCACGCTCCACATATCCGCCAATGTTACTTGTGTTCAAATCTACATATACCCAATCAGATAGCATACCATTTTCATCCCTTATCATAGAAGGTCCATCAACTACACGGATGTTCGCAAGTTCTCCTATTGGTATTTCAGCACCTGAAGAAGTAGGCACCAGTATCATCCTTAGATTATTGATATTATCACGCAGTTCACGCGGGTATCGTATCGCAACCGCAAATCTTTCCCTGCCATTAATAACCTTACTGATAGTCATACCACCAATGGCTGTTTCTATAACATTCTCTACATCATCTATGGTCAACCCATACCTGGCAATAGCATCGCGATCTATGTCAAAATCTATATAATGTCCGCCCACTGCCCTCTCTGCAAATACACTCCTTGTTCCCGGTACCTTGCTCAGGGTATTTTCCAGCATCTTTCCGATGTTTTCCATTTCAGTCAGACTGGCACCGTAGATCTTAATACCAACCGGGGTCCGTATGCCTGTGGTCAGCATGTCTGTCCGTCCCTTTATAGGCATCGTCCATGCATTGGTTAATCCAGGTATATTGATTGCTGCATTCATTTGGTCAATTAACTCTTGCCATGTTACCCCTTTGGGCCACTGTGATTGAGGCTTGAGATTGATGATGGTTTCTATCATTTCCAAAGGTGCAGGATCTGTTGCAGTATCTGCTTTGCCCGATTTTCCAAAAACAGAGCTAACTTCCGGAAACGATTTTATAATTTTGTCTGTAACCTGTAATACCTGGCGCGCCTGAGTTATAGAAATACCAGGTACTGTGCTTGGCATGTACAGGATCGTACCTTCATTGAGAGGCGGCATGAACTCACTGCCGAGCTGTGAAAAAGGAAAGATTATAGAGAAGACAATCAAAACGGCTGAAATCAGAATTAGTCTTCTATGCTTGAGGGAAAATACAGCGATTGGACGATAAACCCGAATCATAAAACGATTAAGAGGATTCCTCTCTTCAGGTGTGACCTTACCACGAATGAATAGTGTCATCAGGGTCGGGCCCAGAGTAATAGATAGAAATGCTGCAAACAGCATGGAGAATGTCTTGGTATAGGCAAGTGGTTTGAAGAGCTTACCCTCTGGTCCTGTTAAGGCAAAAACCGGTAGAAATGCTACCGCAATAACGAGCAATGAGAAAAACAGCGGCCTGCCAACTAATTTTGCAGCCTTTACAATAACCTCTTCCCGCTTCTTACTGTTGAGATTGTTTTCCTGCTCAAGGAATTTATTTGCATTCTCAATCATCACAATGGAGGCATCTACCATTGCACCTATTGCTATCGCTATCCCCCCAAGAGACATAATATTAGATGAGACACCAACATAGTACATACCTATAAGAGCCATCAATATGGCAAGTGGTAAGATTACAATAGCAACAAGAGCACTGCTGATGCTGTAGAGAAAGATGATGGAAACAATACTGACGATAATACTTTCCTCAATTAGTTTTTCCCTCAGTGTTGCAACGGATTTTTTAATTAACTCTGATTGATCGTACACGATTTTCAATTCAACACCTTTTGGTAAAGAAGGGGTAACCTCTTTGATCTTTTCCTTTACATTATTCAAAATTTTATACATGTCTGCACCATAACGAATAACCACAATTCCACCTACAACATCGCCCATTCCATTGTAATCAGAAATACCCCGTCTCATTACTGCATCATACTTGATATCAGCGATATCTTTCAAAAGAACAGGTGTACCATTTGATGAGGCATAGACAACTATATTTCCAAGGTCTTTTAGCGATTCTATGTAGCCATTGCCTCTGATGACAAATTCTGTGCCGTTTATCTCAATAGATGCACCACCCACATCGTTGTTTGAATGTTTTACGGCATCTATAACCCTGCTCAAAGGAATATGGTATGCCTGAAGTCTGGCTGGGTATACATTTACCCTGAACTCCTTCTCGTATCCACCAATGCTTGCCACCTCAGACACACCATGCACTGACTCAAGCCAGTATCTAAGGTACCAGTCCTGAAATGTTCTTAGATCTGCAAGGTTATATGTATGATCCTTATCCACCAGTACATACTCAAGCCCCCAACCAATGCCAGTGGCATCCGGTCCAAGTGCAGGTGTTACACCAGCAGGGAGCCTGCCACTGAGTTGTTGTATATACTCAAGCACCCTGCTTCTCGCCCAGTACATATTTGTCCCTTCTTTGAAAATAACATACACATAAGAATACCCAAAGGTGGACAATCCCCGTACAACCTCCACTCGTGGTGCTGAGATCAATGCAGTAACTATAGGGTAGGTCACCTGATCCTCTATAATGTTTGGACTCTGTCCCTCCCACTTTGTATAAATGATCACCTGTACAGGCGTAAGGTCTGGAATAGCCTCTAACGGCGTTCTGTTGATCACCCATATTCCCCAGCCGATGAGAAAGGCTGTACCGAGGAAAACGATGAATTTATTTTTTGTGCAGTATTCTATGATGCGGTTGATCATAAAAATTTTCCTTCACCATCTGTTTTTAAAAAGGAAAAAATTTCTGTTTCCCCTTTTGAAAGAAGAGATAAAAACAGGACTTTTCTCAGTTTTTCTTCAATATGTACCCGGGAATTAAATTTATTCATGGCGTCACATCTTCATCCCTGGCATTGAGTTGTCTTGTTCTGGTGGAGATGTTTGTTGTTTCTGCTTTTTTTCAGGAGGTGCTGTATTCTGTTTTTGTTCTTTATCCGACACAGTTGGGTTTTGAAACTCTTTTTGATTTCCCATGTCCATACCAGGCATCGATCCCATTGCACCACTCACCTCATTGAGGTTGGATTCCGCATCAATCAAAAACACCGGATTTGTTACCACCTTGTCTCCTGCCTCAAGACCTGATAGAACAACATAGTATTTGTCTGTATGTTCACCAAGTTTTACCGTTCGTGGTTCAAAATATCCGTTTCCCATGTATACAAATACCAACTGCCTCGTACCTGTGTTCATGACAGCATCAGCAGGTACTGAAAGTCTTTTTCCGATAGTGTCTTCTATCGTTGCATAGCCGTACATACCCGGCTTAATTTTGTATCCCGGGTTTGGTATAACCACCCTTGCCTTTACAGTTCTCGTATCGTTATCAAGATAGGGGTAAATATAGTCAATCTTNCCCTTGATAGGTTCTCCNGAAAATGATTGAATCTCAAGGCTTACCCTCTGTCCTATATGCACAAACGGGATCTGATCCTCGTACACATCAACCATTGCCCAGACATCGCTTAAGTCAGCAATCCTGAACAATGTTTGCCCGGCATCTACATGCTGTCCCTGCACAATATGTTTTTCGATTATATAACCTGTGAATGGCGCATGGAAAGAAAGTGTATCAAACGGTTTTCCTGCTTTTTTGATTTCCTCTATCTGCCTATCGGTAATGTTCCATAATCTCAACTTCTCTTCAGCTGCACGAACAAGTTCTTTGTTGTTTGCAGAATACGGATTGCTTATAACAAGCAGGTATTCCTGCTCAGCAGATACGAGTTCCGGAGAATATATTGTGAACAACCGCTGCCCTTTGTAAACCATCATACCGGTATAATCTGCATAAAGCTTTTGAATATAACCTGAAAATCTTATATTTATGTCTTTCAACTTTGTCTCGTCATACTTGATGATCGCATCGTTCCGTATTGAAATTGTAAGTTTCCTGTTCTCTACCAGTCCAAGTGCTACGCCGTACATCTGCTGTAGCCTTGATGATATCTGCACGGTGCCAGCCGCAAGGGGCTTTTCCTGCTCTGTCTGTTCACATACCTGGAACGGTACCATCTCCATACCCATGGAATCCTTGCCCGGAGTGGTTGATATTTCCTTTGGCATCATGGTTGATTTGTACATGGTCTTACATTTCTCTTTTGCTTGCTGAGTAGTTCTGTTTACACCATTGTTCACTGCTTTATGCTTTGAACATCCGTATGCGGTTACCGCCAGTAATGACAAACTAAATATGATTAAATATTTTCTCATGTCAATCTCCTGTATCTACCTGTCATTACGAGGAGCGATTTTGCGACGAAGTAATCTACCAGTATACAGTGGGATTGCTTCACTTTGTTCGCAATGACAAAAAAGATAGTATATTCCATAACTATTCCTTACCAGCCTTTATCAGATCAACGCCGCTCAGTACACTCAACCGTGCCAGCGCCTTGTAATAATCAGCTGTCCTCTGATATAACATCTGCTTATAATCAATGAGCATGAGCAATGCATCCATCACTGTTAAAAAGTCTACCCTGCCGGTTGTGTAACTGCTGATAGCTGAGCTGAAAGTGAGTGCTGCTTCAGGTACAATCTTATTGCTGTAAAGGTCAATCAATGAGTAAGTGGTTCGCGCTTCTTGATATGTTGCATCTATCTGAGCAAGCGTTGACTTTTCCGTCTCGTTTTCCGACTGCTGCGCAGCGGTCAAACTTGCACCCGCTGCTTTTACCATGTATCTTTGCTTTGTCCAGAAATAAAGAGGAAGGCTTATGCCGATCTGCCCTTCCCATCCAGGAGGATACGCGCCCCTGAGCATAATTCCTGCACCTATATCGAGATCCGGTGCATACGACCATTTGCTTTTTGATAACTCAAGCCTGCTTTTCTCAACATTAACTTTTGCTATAGATATCTCAGGTGATGTATCCTCTGCGGAGTTATACAGTGCTTCTTTATTATAACCTATTACAAAAGGTTTCAGTTCTGATGGTGCAGGAATCTGCATATCAGGCGCTTTACCAAGCAAGCCGTTCATACGTGCGATGGATCGCTGCAGTTCAAAACCCGCAAGCTCTATCCGCTCCTCAAGCCTTGAACGCTCAAGCATTGCACGGAGCAAGTCCTGCTGTGATGCAATGCCTGTCTCATACCTTTGCCGTACNGTTCTGACAACCGTGTTCATAACCTTTAAGTATTGCTCCAGCAAGGATAATGATTCAGTATTGTAATAATAATCGCTGAATGCAGAAACAGCCTGTGATTGGATTTCAAGCTCTTTCTGTTTGAGTAATTGCCTGTTTATCTGAAGCTCTTTGTATGCGATCCTGGATTCAAGATGAAGCTTCATCGGNAAAGGGATTGTCTGATCAAGTTCAATGGCAAAAAAGCTCATGGGATCTGTACCAACAGAATAACTCGTATCCATGTTGTTAATCTTAAACATCAAGGTTGGGTCGGGTATAACACCTGTATAATGATACTGAGCCTCATACGCACTGACCTTTGCCTGCATGCTCTTTATATCTGGATTTGCTTTCANCACCTCAGCAACATATTCATCCAGAGAAAGCCTTTCCTGAACAGGTTTGTTTTGATCCATAGTATTTTGTGCCCTTGCGATGGAAGGGACAAGGATCAAAACCGCATAAGTAACCCAAAAAAACTTTTTCATAATACTTATTTTCCTTACTTCATAATATGCAGGAACAGTGCCACTATACCATTCCCTTTAAAATTAACAACTTACAGTGATGGCTGCCCGGTTTAATTGAACAATATTCTTCATTGGTGAAGAATATTGTTTAGTCCATTATCCCTCAATTTCTTTTATTAAAGAAAGAAGGCTTACAAATTTTACAGAGATGTTTTCATATTTTTGGCTGAATGCCCTGTCAATATTATGTGCAACAACGATATTCTTACTGTTCGGTGATCACTTTAGAAATGAAAGCAGATTCCCCGGTTCAAAACCCTTATAAGCTCACTTACTTTCAATTGCAATCGGTGAACCTTTTTGACAGGCAATATGGTATTTTTATATTACTTTAAAAATGTATAATCCAGCATGTATTATCTTTATAAAAAGCCATTGACTCTGGAGTATGATTGAATGCTTATATTAAAGGTTTAAAGGAGGAAAACATGGAATATGATCTGATTATTATAGGCGGTGGTGCAGGCGGATTTGCAGCGGCAATAAGGGCAAATGAGCTTGAGGCAAAGACAGCAATGATAAACGATGGGCTTCCACTCGGCGGGACCTGTGTGAATGTGGGCTGCGTGCCTTCAAAAGCACTGCTGTACGCAGGCGAGTTGTTGCATCTTGCAAGGCACAACAGCATGCCCGGGATTGAGCTTGAGGTGAAATCCTTTGATTTTCAAAAGGTTGTTGAGCACGAGCTTGACCTTGTTCAAATGATGCAAAAGGAAAAGTATGAAAAGGTTCTAAAACGGCTTGAGCAGGTGACCTTTATTCAGGGCAGGGCATCATTTGTTTCAAAAAACGAGGTCAATGTTGATGGTAAAACCATGCGTGCAAAAAAGATTCTCATAGCAACTGGTTCCACCGCAAGTGTACCACCTATAGATGGTATAAAAGAAACAGGGTTTATCACCCACACAGAGGCATTAAAATTGAAGGCATTACCTCATGAGTTGATCGTTGTAGGCGGAGGTCCGCTTGGACTTGAGTTTGCTCAGATGTATGCACGCTTCGGCTCAAGGGTTACGATCATTGAGTTTCAGCCCTCAATATTTCAGCAGGGGGAAGAGGAGGTCGTAAACAGGCTTGAATCATTGCTTACAGAAGAAGGCATAACAATTAAAACCAGTGCAACGGTGAAGAGGGCATACAAAAAAAGGAATAAGAAGGTCGTAATATATCTTATAGATAAAAAAGAGTATGAAGTCAGCGGAGATGAGATACTGCTGGCAACAGGGAAGACACCAAATACCAAAGGCCTTGATCTTGGAAAGGCAGGCATTGAAACAGACAGGCGACATGCGGTTGTTGTGGATAAGTATCTCAAAACGAGCAATGACAATGTGTTCGCAGTTGGAGATGTAACAAATCAGCCATCCAGACTTGAGACAACAGCAGGCAGGGAAGGCAGTATTGCTGCTGAGAACGCACTGACAGGTTCAAAACTCAAGATGGATTATGATACCGTACCATACACGATCTTTACGGATCCACAACTTGCCGGAGTTGGGCTTACAGAACGTGAGCAGATGAACAGGATGAATACCTGTGCCTGCAGGAGCGTAGCATTCAAAGACATACCCAAGGCGATCATATTAAACAGGACAGAAGGCTTGATAAAAATGACCGTTCATCCAAAGACAGGACAGATACTCGGCGTGCATATACTATCACCAAATGCAGGTGAGATCATAGCACAGGCAATGCTGCTTATAAAAAACAAGAACACCATCTATGATGTAATCAATACAACGCCGGTCTTTCCAACACTTTCAGAGGCTATCAAAACCTGTGCACTCTCGTTTGTAAAGGATATATCAGGGCTCTCTTGCTGTGTGTAAAAAGGATAGAAGATGATCTAAATAAAGCAATCGGGTTAACCCAAAAATGCAATAGGAAAATTTGTTTATAGCCAACATTTTCAGGGTTTACTATAAGAAACAGTACTGGGACTACTACAGGAAAGTGAATCAAAAATTTGCAGATGCCGTAATTGAAGAAATAGAACAGGATACCGCGGATACATTTGTCTGGATACATGATTTTCATCTCTGTTCCGAATGAACTCATTGCACAATTAAAACAAAACATTGTATAACGTATCACTATGCTGAATAAATTAAAATCATGGTATAATCAAATAATGACAGGAACTACACGGGATATTATCCTTGCTGTTATCATCGGTATCTTTGCAGGATTGTCCAGTACCTTCATTATAAAGACCGAGAGCTTAATAGAAGGTTTTCTCTATTCAACGCATAAAGGGGTATTAGACATAGAGCAGATATTTACGCTCAAAAACTTGATCATCATGGTCCTTCCGTTAACCGGTGCTTTGTTTTATGTTGTGGTAAAATCTATGTTTTTCAAAGATCAACCCATGGGCTACAGCTTTCCGAATTTCATCGTTAATGTTAACAAAAAGGAAGCAAGGCTTAATCCCAAGAGTATACTTTATCTTTTATTGTTTACACCCATCATCATTGGAACAGGGAATATGGCAGGCGTTGAAGGACCGATTGCACAGATAGGCGGAGGGTTCGGCTCATTATTTTCCACTATTATGAAAGAGGAAGACAGGAAAAGAAGAAAGCTTCTTATAGCAAGTGGAACTGCAGCTGGTATTGCATCAATATTCAATGCCCCTATTACCGGCGTTTTTTTTGCGATAGAGATTGTGTTGCTTGGTGAGTATGAACTGACATCAATCAGTGTCATTGTTATATCTGCTGTAACAGCAACACTTGTTACCAGAGCATTCATGGGGAACAACCCTATGCTTGGTACGCCGCTGTATGAATATACCAGTACATACGCTTTTATCGGGTATACATTCCTTGGATTATTTGTAGGTATTTTTTCGGTGCTGTTTGAGAAATGGTTTTTTAAGGCTGCGGATTATTTCAAAAACATAAAGGTAAACCCACTGACAAAGCCGTTGATAGGCAGTATTATCATAGGATTTATAGGGGTTATCTTGCCTATGTCTCTTGGCAACGGTTATCCTGTTATAAAAATGGCACTCCTTGGCAAGCTTGGTCTTTCGCTTATTATGTTACTTTTTGCAGCAAAATTTATCGGTACGGCAATAACCATAGGTTCTGGTATGCCTGGTGGTATTTATGCGCCTTCTCTTTATATAGGGGCTATGCTTGGGGGTACAATTGGCTATATATTTAGCCTTATATTTCCAGGACATGCAGTATCCATAGGTATGTATGCAACCCTTGGTATGGCTGCATTTCTTGCCTCGCTTACCCATGCACCTTTCACCGGCATATTCCTTGTGTTCGAGCTTACGAACGACTACAGAATGATGCTCCCCTTTATGATTACAACTATCATTGCCATGCTTATAAAAGCAAAACTATTCCCTGATTCTATAGAGCATTATCCAATAAAGACATATATAAATTAGATTACTAAAAGATGAAACGCGACGAAGCCTGCTGCGAAAAGAACCTTTCTGAATATAAGGCTCCACCATAACATAGACCTCATTTTTTCAAGATAAATATAGTAGCTTTTATATTTAATTTAAAATAGCTATTGCAAGGCATAATTTTTACTTGACATAAACTCTTACTANTTTTAAATTATGTTCATCCAAGGGGAGCTGAATAGGCTGAGAATCCTGAAAGGATAAACCCTATGAACCTGATCTGGATAATACCAGCGCAGGGATTGGATATCACAATTTTTTTACTCTCATTTCTCAGCTATCAAATGTTCCTCTGGAAATAAAAATCTGGAGGTTTGTATGGAAAAAAGGCAAAGGTTGTTTGCCCCTGTTTCAGAGGCAAACATAACAAGGGCAATCACAAAGGCGTATCTAAAACAGCTTGAAGAATATGCGCAGTGTGATGTGGTTATTGTGGGAGCTGGTCCGAGTGGTTTGATGGCTGGTGTTGAGCTCGCGCATACAGGTCTTAAAACATTGGTTGTAGAACGGAATAACTATCTTGGTGGTGGGTTCTGGATTGGTGGCTACCTTATGAACAAGATTACCTTACGCGCACCAGGAGAGCGTGTACTTGAGGAACTCGGTGTCCCATATGAAGAGGTTAATGAGGGACTCTATGTTGCAGATGGACCTTATGCAACTTCAAAGCTTATTGCTCGTGCATGCGAAAAAGGTATAAAATTTCTTAGTCTAACCCAGCTTGATGATCTAATAGTTAAGGATAACAGGGTTTGTGGTGTTGTTGTAAATTATGCGTCTGTTTCAGCCATGCCAAGACAGATCACCTGTGTTGACCCTATTGCTATAGAGTCAAAGGTTGTCGTTGACGCAACAGGACATGATGCAATAGCTGTAAAAAAACTGGAAGAGCGGGGATTGTTAAAAACAAAAGGTATGGGTCCAATGTATGTAGATGAATCTGAAGATGCTGTTGTGGAATTTACATCTGAAGTGTTTCCCGGACTTATTGTAACAGGCATGTCAGTCTCAACAACATATGGTCTACCCCGTATGGGTCCTATCTTTAGTGCCATGCTTCTATCAGGTAAAAAGGCAGCTGATATTGTCAAAACAAAGCTTCTTGCAAGTGCTTGATGGTTTTGAGCGTGTCTATTTTTCAAAGGGCGGACTAAAGTCCGCCCTTTGATTCTTTCAACCATTCATATCATTGCATGCAAAAGGCTGACCAGTTTTTACTTAATCTTGTATTTTTTCATTCTGTAGATCAATTTATGCCGTGGTATATTTAAGATCTTCGCAGCCCTTGACATATTATGCCCGGATTTTTCCAGAGCAGAAAGAATCATTTTCTTTTCAACTTCATCCAGTGATTCACCTGAAATGGCACCGCTCGATGAAATAGTTGAAGAGATGTTATTTAGGATATCATCTTTTTGAATAACACCATCTCCTTTTATAACTATCAATCTTCTTATAAAGTTTTCAAGTTCTCTTACATTCCCATACCATGGATAATCTAAAAGTAATTGCATTGCTTTATCATCTATTTTTATCCTACCCTTATATCCATAAAGACTTATAAAATGATCAACAAGTAAGGGGATATCTTCCTTTCGCTCTCTTAAAGGAGGTATTGATATATGAATAACATTTAACCTGTAATAAAGATCCTCTCTAAACAATCCCTTTTTAATTAAACTTAGCGGGTCAGCATTTGTAGCTGATATAATTCTTATATCAACCTTTTTACTTTTAACATCACCAATAACATCTATATATCCTGTTTCTATTACCCTTAATAGCTTTGATTGTAATGTAATATCCATACTTCCTATTTCATCTAAAAAAAGCGTACCTGGATCAGCAAGCATAAACTTGCCTGGTTTGTNTTGGGTAGCACCGGTGAACGCCCCTTTTGTATAACCAAATAGTTCTGTTTCCAGAAGTTGCTCTGGTATAGCTGCACAATTCACTGCTACAAAAGGACCTCCCTTTCTATTGCTCGCACTATGTATTGCCCTTGCCACAACCTCCTTCCCGGTACCTGTTTCACCAGTAATAAGCACAGGCACATCAGAGTTTGCAACACGCTCTATCAGATTTAAAACCTCTCTAATCGCATTTGACTGTCCGATCAGGGTATAAGGATTGTATAGCCCATTTCTAATCTTACACCTGACTGCCTGCCTTACGGAAAGTAACAGTTCTTCTTGTTCATACGGCTTTGTGATGTAATCATAAGCCCCTCTTTTCATTGCATCCACAGCCATGCGTATGGTTCCGTAAGCTGTTACTATTATTACGACAAGTTTTGTGTTAATACCGAGCATTTTCTCCATAAGTTCTATACCGTTACCATCTGGAAGCATCACATCTGCTATAACAATATCAGGCATATACCTCTTAAAAATTGTCATAGCATCGCTAACTGTACCAGCACTTAATACTCTGTATCCCTCCCTTGAAAGGTTAAATTCTATAACCTTTCTTTGCACTTCATTGTCTTCAATTACGAGTATAGCTATTGATTGCACGGCAGTCTCACTATGAATACCGATCCCTTACCTGGTTCACTGTGAACTATGAGTTTACCTCCATGGGCTTCAACAATGCGTTTTGAAATAGCAAGTCCCAGTCCGGTTCCCTCATGTTTTGTTGTAAAAAATGGTTTAAACAGATTATTAAAATTTTGAGGTGGTATACCAGCTCCGTTATCGTGAAAACTTATATCTATATACCTGTTATCTATTTTATTTAACATTACATTAAGTGTTCCTCCATGGGGCATCGCCTCAATTGCATTGACTACAAGATTAATGAATACCTGGCGGAGTTTATCACAATCAGCATATATTTTCATATTTTCTGAAATCTTAAGATTGATCTTTACACGACTTTTCTCAGCCTGAGTATTCAACAAATTAACAATCATATTGATTTCTGTAAGTAAATTGCAAATTTTATATTCAAGCCTCAGATTCGCATATTTTAACATGGACTCAAGTGTTCTATTAAGCCTGTTTATCTCATCCTTTAGCATACCAATAAATTCAATTTTTTTCTGTAGATCCACTGATTGGTCCGTTACAATATCAACTGTGCCTTTTATTGAATTTAAAGGATTTCTTATTTCATGCATCAGATAGGCAAGCAGTTCTCCAATTGTAGAAAGCCTTTCTGATAGTTTTAATTTTTCTCTCAAAATATCGTTCTCTTCACGATTCTTTTTTTGAATATTTGAAAGCATACCAATGAGCCAACCTATAAATAAATAAAAAATTATTTCAATCAACTCACTCGGCACAAAATCTTTATTCATATCCCTGTGAATATATATAAATGGAACCAGCACAATAGAAATACCTGCAGCGGTTCCGACACCTCCATAAACGCCAAACCATAAGCCACCAAGTATAATTGGAATATAACATAGCCTTCGGTGAAGTGGCTCAAGTATTGAACTGTGTGATGTCCCATAAATATAGTGAAACAAAACTGTTAATGATGACAATATAATTATAAATAGCCATCTTTTTATTTTGATATTCTGGAATTTCATACTAATCACTTAATAAAAAACNAGCTTTCTGTAAAGACTGTCAGGGATCTTCATAACATACTTAACCCAAAAAGCCTTTGCAAAACCTGCCCTCATGAAAACGGAGATAAGGAAGCATGTAGCGGTTTGATTTATCAAACCAAACTCGGTATGCGCTTTATATACTTTACTTGATATTTTAAACCAATATTTGATATATTCTTAAAAAGGGAGGCTATATGAGATATTATTTTTTACCAGCTTTAGCAACCATAATTATACTTATACCAACGATTGCTGTGTGTGATCAGGGCCAGGTATCACTTACATTAAATCCAGGGTTCACCATATATACAAAGAATTCGACATACAATTTTAACAATGGTCCAAAGATAGATATAGGTGTTGGCTATGATACATCAGACGAATCAAATGTTAGTATTGTTTTAGGATACAATAGATTTTCCAATGCCATTGATAGTAACCTCTCAATGAATCTTACCTACATCGGTATATCTGCAAAACAGTATTTGAACAGTGGTATATCAAAAGGATATTTAACCGGTGGACTGAATTTTGATTATGCCAATTTTTCAGGCACACCTTCTAAAAGTTCAGGCATAATAAAGCCATCAGATGATGCAGGTCTCGGATTCAATGTGGGTGCCGGTGTTGATGTAATGGCAACATCAAGCTTTTTCTTTGGCCCTGTTATAAAATACGAAGGCATAATACTTCAAAAAACCTATTTAAGCCTTATAACACTGCAACTATCCATTGGATTCTTGTTTTGANGGTATGAAGAATACAAATTGTCTCATAAAGACCATTAAAATTATGCTTTTAAAAAGGAGCTTTTGTTATGAATTCTATATATCTTTTGCTCGCAGGACTTGGTGTTTTTGCCCTTGGTTATAGATATTACTCTGCATTTATATCAGCAAAGGTATTAAGCTTTGATGAGAAAAGAAAAACCCCTGCTTACACCAAAAGTGATGGAAAGGACTTTGTTCCTACTAATAGATTTGTGCTTTTCGGACANCACTTTGCAGCAATTGCAGGCGCGGGTCCTTTGATAGGACCTGTTCTTGCAGCACAGTTTGGTTTTCTACCAGGCACACTCTGGATCATCTTTGGTTCAGTTATAGCAGGGGCAGTGCATGATACCGTGATTCTGTTTGCATCTGTGCGTAATGGCGGAGAAGCACTTCACAATATTGCAAAGAGGTATATGGGCAAACTAAGCGGTATTACAACTGCATTGGCAACATTATTCATAATTATTACAGCCCTGGCAGGACTCGCTATAGCTGTTGTGAATTCCATGAATGAAAGTTCATGGGGTACATTCACGATAGGTTTTACAATACCTGTTGCCTTATTCGTCGGCTGGTACATGAAAACCTTAAGACCTGAAAAGATTGCAGAAGCGAGTGTTATTGGAGTTCTACTTGTGTTGTTTGGCGTTATATTTGGCAGGATAATTCAGCAGTCGTCTATTTCTAACTGGTTTATGTTTTCACGACATCAACTTTCTGTAATGCTTGCAGGCTATGGGTTCATAGCATCTGTACTACCTGTATGGCTTTTACTTGCTCCAAGGGATTATCTCAGTACCTATATGAAACTTGGAACTATAGCCCTACTTGCCATAGGTATATTTATAGCACATCCAGATATACAGATGCCTGCGATAACGCAGTTTGTTCACGGTGGTGGACCAATCATACCTGGTAAGGTATGGCCTTATGTATTTATTACCATTGCATGCGGGGCCATCTCAGGGTTTCACGCACTTATAAGCTCGGGTACCACACCAAAGATGCTAAAAAATGAAAAGGACATAAGATTTATTGGTTATGGTGCAATGATTACAGAAGGCTTTGTTGCATTGATGGCTTTAATAGCTGCGAGCGTTTTACCACCAGGGGATTATTTTGCTATCAACACAGCACCAGCGGTCTTTGCAAAACTCGGTTTAAGCACAGTTCACATGGATGAGCTTTCAAAGTTGGTTGGAGAAAATATAATTGGCAGACCAGGAGGAGCTGTATCACTTGCAGTCGGTATGGCTTATATCTTTGGCAACATACCGGGCTTAAAAACCCTTATGTCTTATTGGTATCACTTTGCCATTATGTTTGAGGCGCTTTTTATCCTTACAACCATAGACGCTGGTACAAGGGTTGGAAGNTATATTTTACAGGAATCGTTAGGAAGTATCATACCAAAACTAAAGGAGATCTCCTGGTGGCCCGGTGTGATTATAACGAGTGCTGTTATATCCATTTCATGGGGATACCTTTTATATTTTGGTAGCATCAGCACAATCTGGCCCATGTTTGGAGTTGCCAATCAATTGCTTGCTGTTATTGCTTTAACAATTGGTACCACATTTATTTTGCGTCGTGCAACAAAAAAGATATACGCATTGATTACATTTATCCCGTTCTTGTTCATGTTTGCTGTTACATTTACAGCTGGCATTGAAAACATATTTAATATCTATCTAAAACAACATACATCAACAGCGAATGTTAATATCATTCTAACTGTATTAATGTTGGTTCTGGTTTTGCTCATAGCACTTGATGGAATAAGAAATTGGTACAATATCCTAACACACAGGGCTAAACCTATAAAAGAAAGCGAACCAGCAATACCAATACCTGAGGATGTCAGACGCTCTATAGATAATCTTGAATAAGGTTGGTGAGAGGCAAGTCTTGAAATATCAGGTCACATTTCCCATTGCAGTCGCATTTATGCGAGGGTGTTTTTGTTCGTTTAATTAACCCAAAAAAATGCATTTACAAAAATAGGGAAGTTTGTGTAAAAAGCCTGCGTCAAATCTTAGGTATTCTTCGGATATTAGCAAAAAAGAATTATTGTGCTGTCA
>JGI24721J26819_10000714_pt1 | contig 36996 bp, 40 predicted proteins | sample YelNatPaOPGAMG01_FD_26819 | JGI IMG/M metagenome (IMG submission 26819) | reverse complement strand
CTTGGTTCGAATTTTGCAAAGGCTAACAGCAACGACGAGTCTTACATAAAACGTTCCAACTTTGTAAGTCCGATTATTTCATCAAAGTCCAAACCTAACGCGTCTAATACTTGGTCAAATGTAGAGTGTAAATAAGCTATGTACTTGTCAACATCAATTTCGCTATTTGTTGCCAACTCCACAGGTTTAACATGCGGTTCTTTAACTACCTTGACGAAGCTTATTAGGTCACCAGCTCGTAGCTCTACTCCCCCTTCTTTCAAGGTTTTTGCTGCTTTGACATGTTGAGGCGTTGTTTTTGTATAGTGTTCTATGTCTTCACCTAAAACTACGTGGAAAGCCAAATCGCTTAGACTTTCCCATTCCCGCCTCTTTAGCCGCATGTAGCGATCACGAATGATTTCGCCTATGTCTCTTTTGGCTTTTTCAAAGTCAGCTGGCGTTTTAACCATGGCTAGACGTTCTTTCATTAGATCAAAAGCTTTTTTAATGAATAAGGGTATGTGTTTTTTCTTGCCTGTTAAACCTTTAACGTCAACGCTTCCATCTTCCAGAACTCCGAGATAGTTCTTTTTCCGTGAGCTAAAAACAGCATACCTGTAAACTTTGTCTACGTCTAAACTCATTTTTAGTTCATGTTCTGTCCAATGTGTCAATTCTTCAATTTGTTCTTTTGACGGGTTTTTTAGAAAGATACTGTCTGTATCTCCGTAAAGAACTTGGATGCCAAGTCGTTTCGCTTCGTTGAGAATTTGGGTTATTGAATGCCTTCCAATGGCCGCTGTTGCTTCAGCTACAGGCGGACAGTAAAGATCGAAGGTTTCAGCTCCAAACACTCCATAACTTGCGTTCAAAATAACCTTAAGTGCTCCTTGAATGATGTTGTACCAACTTCTAAGCTCTGTTGGCAAAGTTTTATCTTTTGATTTCGGCTTGTACCATTGGACACGTAAGTCTCTAAGCGAGCCAATTAAGAGACTCTCTAAGGCCCGTTTTTTAGTGCAGACCCAATGAGGAGTGCCTGGAATAAGATTAGTGCGACATTCTGGGTGCTGACATAATATGGATTGATAACCGAGGTTCCAAACCTTTATTATAGAAGGATATAGGCTTGGAAAATCCATGACTGCAACGTTAAAATGAACACCTGGAACAGGTTCAACTACTATAGCACCTTTGTATTTTTTACCTTTGATTATTGCTTTAGTTGTTGTCTTGCCTTTCACCGCAAAGATGTCTTCTGCATTTGGAATCAGCATGTTTCTTCTGCGATGCTCTCTATGCAAAAAATTCCTTATCCAACGAGAAACGCCCTGTCGGCTTACATCTTCCATCGGCATGCTACTAATTCTGGCCAATGCTAAAATAAGTTTCATAACCAGTTCATCATCAAAACTTGTAAGTTTAAAGGTGATTTCAGCATCTCTAAAACAGTATTTAGCAAGTTCTGTGTAAGTTAATTCACTTATGCCCTTCTCAAGCCTAATCTTTTCCATCCCAATTAAGGCTTTGCCAACATCATCAAGTGTTACATCACGGTAGCGATTATTGAAAGCATAGATTTGAATTGAACGATTGAAGAAAAACTTGTAAAGGTCTATGTGGACACCATATTTTAGTAGACAAACACGCTTTCCAACTTCTATTGGAATCTCATCTCGCCTGAGACCAAGGTTCATTGCCCTATGAGTAAGATAACGTAAGTCAAAGTCATCACCATTAAATGTAATAACAAAAGGGTAACTCCACAAAGCATCAAAAACAGCCTTGACAAGCCTTTCTTCAGATGGAAAATATTCAACAGTAACATTAGCTGGCAAGTGCTCGTTTCCTTCACGAACACCATCTCGTTTCAAAAGAAGAACTCGCTTCTGTCCATCTGAACCATACAGCGAAACACAAATGATTTGATAAGCTGCTTCACGAGGATCAGGCATCCTTGTTGGGACAGGAGTTGAAACTTCTATGTCAAGAGCTACACGCTGAAAATTTGGAGCTGGATATTCTAAAAGCCTTGCCCATTCTTCAATAAATTGTAACTCCTCTTGTGCGGCATCTTTGAAAATTTCACGTATATGATTAATCATTTTTTCAGCTTTTTCAATGCTTTCAACTATTAGCCTACCATTCTTGACCCTGTAAATCATTCCAGGCAGAAGGTTTTCATCATAAATGTAAGACTGATAATATTTTATTCTGGATTCCCAAACTTTGACTTGCTCAGAGGAGATTGAACTTTCAGAAACCTTAGGATACTCTTCAGGAATTATGTCTCTTATACATCCTTTAGGGCGCCCACCAATGGCTAATGGATCTTTGGCAACAATTTTTGTTACCTTCACATTTCTATCCAACAAAGGGTCAAACTTGTCCACTATTTCGAAGTGGTCTAAGCTGGGATGTTGGAGTAAACGATCTATTTTTTCAAGTTCATACTGCGAAAGATTTGTTAGACAATAGGGTTTATGTCCAGTATTATCATACCAAAAATATATCTTGCTTGAGACTGGATCATAAAGTTTGATTAAAGCATTTCCAACTTTTCCATCATACGTTGCAGAGACAAAATAGGANGGTGGAAGACTATTATTGGCTAATGGTGGAAAACCATGAGTTTTTCTTTCTTTTTGAAGAGTTTCTGTGAATGGCAGAGCTTCNGCTTCAATTTCCTTGGAAGGTTTAGTTTCAGCTTGAGAGAATTCGTCTATACGCCGTTGTGACATGCCATTCTAGCCTATTTCACATATGTAAGTAAGTCTACTAAATCTCTTTCTGGACACTGGAATTTTGCTTTTTCTATGCCTTATATTTGCTGGTAAAGTTTTAAGCAGGTTTTACTAGTTGCATTCTTTTCTGATCTCTCTTAAGAACTCGTGAATTGTTAACTGACCCATGTTTCCCACTTTATGTCTTCTGACGGATATTTTCTTTGTTTTGGCTTCTCTTTCGCCGCAGATTAGCATGTATGGAAATTTCTGCAGTTCCGTTTCTCTGATTTTATGGCTTATCGTAGATGCACTCGTGTCGATGTCGCACCTTATCCCATGAGCTTGCAGTTTTCGTAGAACAGTTTGTGCGTATGATGTATAATTGTCGTTGATTGGCAATATTTTCACTTGAGTTGGTGCAAGCCAGACTGGAAGATTTCCCTCGTAATGTTCGATTAAAATAGCAAAGAAGCGTTCAATGGCTCCAAGAAGAGCTCTATGAATCATTAAAACTTCATGCTCTTGCCCATCTGCACCCATATAGGTAATGTTGAACCTTTTAGGCATATTGAAGTCAAACTGAATTGTGGAACATTGCCATTCTCTATCAGAAGCATCAACAATGTTGATGTCAATTTTCGGACCGTAGAACACAGCCTCTCCAGGCATTTCACGATATGATATCTTTCTTTTTTGAAGAGATTCAGCTAAGGCTTTTTGGGCTAAATTCCAATTTTCTTCAGAACCCATATATTTATTTGGCTGCTTTGGGTCTCTAGTTGACAGGTATACTTTGTAGTCTTGAAAGCCAAAATTCTGTAACATATTCTTGGTGAAGTCAAGAAGCTTTAGTATTTCTTTGTTCATTGGTTTGCAGTGCAGAAGATATGAGCGTCATCTTGAGTGAAGCCTCTCACTCGAAACAGTCCATGTAATGTGCCTGACCTTTCATGTCTGTAAACTGTTCCCCACTCAGCATATCTTATAGGAAGATCTCTGTAGCTTCTAGGCGTAGACTTGTAAATTTGTATGTGGAAAGGGCAGTTCATTGGTTTTACAACGTAGGATTCTCCGTCTTTTTCGAAAAGGTACATGTTGTGTTCATAATATTCGAAATGNCCAGAAANCTTCCAGAGTTCCCCACGGGCTATATGTGGAGTGCAGACTAGTTGANATCCATTCTTTACNTGTTCTTTTTCCCAGAAATTCCGTATTATATTGCNCACTATTGTTCCTTTTGGATGCCAAAGCACTAGGCCAATGCCTACCTCCTCGTTTATTGAGAACAAATCTAATTGTTGANCAAGGAGTCTATGGTCTGCATTTGAAAGCTCTCTTTCTCTATTTTTATTTTCTAAAATTTTTTTGTTCAAGGGGCTTATGGAGAGATCTCTTCGTTTTAAAATTCTGTTAGAGTTGTGTTTCTAAATTCCCCATATTGAAACACCGAGTTCAGATAAGAACGCGACAGCCTATTTATTCTTTGTTCCGGAAAATTTTTAAACGCACATAAACGGGAATAAAGGAAAATACCTTTAACCTTTTTAGTTATAACATTGACGAGTTAAGGCTGTGGAAAAGTTGCTTAAGGAAGCATGGATGCTTGCAATTGAAACTTTAAGTTGGATGGAAATGCGCANATTAAGCGAGCGCTTAGCCTTTGCTAAAACAGTTGCGCAATTGGGCATTAGGGATGCTGATGCTGTTCGATATGCTCACATGCTGGTTTGCGAAACTGTTAGACGCCGAAATTTTATTGACAAATTCATCAATAATGTCCTAAAGCCAAAATTCATAAATGAATATAAGCTTGGAGTTCAAGCGTTTCTACGGCTTTATGTTTATCAGACGCGAATAGCCAAGGACTGGTCTAAAATTGACATTAATGAAGCCAAAAACATAGCTAAACAAGCCCGCTCTATTTTAGGATGGAAGACGCTTAAGAAGGTAGAACCGTATCTTGGTTTTCTGCTGACACAAAATCCAGCCTCCATTTTTAAAAATGTTAGCGATGAAGAAAAAATTGGACTTTTGACTTACCATCCAACATGGTTCGTAAAATATTGCGTTAGGCAATTTGGTAGAAGAGAAACAATAGCCATGCTAGAAGCGAATAAGCAGTCACCTCAGATATACATTAGATTGAACAGTCTGAAAGCTTCAGAAAGCGAAATATTTGAAAGCCTCACAGAAGAAGGAATCAAGATTGAGAAGGTTGATCAATTAAAATATACATACAAAGTTTTAGCCGCAAAGAAACCATTAACAAAAACAAAGAATTTCGAAAAAGGCTTATTCTACATTCAAGACAAAGCAAGCTGCTTCGCTGCAGAAGCAGCAAATCCAAAGCCCAACATGACAGTTTTAGATGTTTGCGCAGCACCTGGAGCAAAGACCACTTATTTGGCACAGCTTATGCAGAACTGTGGCATAATTCATTCATTGGATTTTTCTAAGCGAAGAATGAGCNTNTGGAAAGCTGAGGTTGCCCGCATGGGTGTTGAAATAGCTGAACCAATNATTGCTGACGCTTGTAACCCGTTGCCATANAATATAGACGCAGACATTGTAGTGTTGGACCCGCCATGCACAAGCACTGGAGCTTTTGGAAAACTGCCATCAGCAAAATGGAGACTGACGCCACGTTCAATTGACAAGATGACTGAGATTCAGTGGCAAATGATTAAAAATTGTGCAGAAAACGTGAAGGCAAAAGGCATACTTGTTTATTCTACATGTAGCATAACAGTTGAAGAAAACGAAATGCTTATTGAAAGATTTCTAAAGTGGCACCCAGAGTTTTCGCTAACAAATGTAACTCCTGAAATAGGCTTACGTGGCTTAAGAGGATTGGAAAAATGCCAGAGGCTTTATCCACATCGACATAGCTGCAATGGCTTCTTTATTGCAAAACTGTCGAAAAAATAGAAAATAAATTATCCTGGAGGACATTTGGAACTATGGATTTTTCCGTGAGTCCTCCAGTTGGCAAAGAACTTCAAATATTACTTTCGCTGCTTGAACCGCTGATACGCCTTGATCATAGTCAGGTGTAATCTCAACTACATCAAAGCCTATTGTGCGCTTATCACAAATATTACATAAAATGTCAAGAAGAGTATGCAGTTCAAGTCCTTCTGGTTCAGGATTCTGCACTGCTGGAACATACGCTGGGTCGAGAATGTCCATGTCTATTGATAAATAAACATTCTTATATTCTGAAAGTTTACTCTTCAACTCTTCTGCTATTTCTGTGGTTCCCTTTTTTCTAATTTGCTGTGCAGTGAAAAACTCTATTCCAGCTTTTTTTGCGTAGTCTAATTCTTCTTTACAAACTGCTCTAGTGCCAACTTCCACTATCTTTGCAGGTTTTGCCTCTTCATTTATTCTACGCATAAAAGTTGTATGCGAAAGTTTAAGTCCCAAAAACTCGTTGCGTAAATCAAGATGCGCATCAAAACTCACTATGGCTGTTTTTGACGTTTGAGCACCTAAACCTTTCACAACGCCTAAAGTGATTGTGTGTTCTCCGCCCATTATTATTGGAGTTTTCTTCGCTGCAAAAATGTCCTTAACCACAAGCATGGTTCTTTCAAGTGTTTTGACAGTATCTGTGGATACGTGCAAATCGCCTAAATCATGTATTTGTAAATCTTCAACATCTACCTCTGCGCGGAAACTGTAAGTTTCAATGTTGAGTGACGCCAAGCGAATGGCATTAGGTCCAAATCTTGCCCCTGTCCTAAAAGTGCTTGTAACGTCAAAGGGAACGCCTAAAACTATGTAGTCAGCTTTTTCATAATGCTTCTGAAAACCGCTGAAAACATTTGATTGGGAAACATAAAGTTCATGATGGCTCATAACTATCTTTCCTTTTTCACCTTGCTTATTCTTATTGTCCAGTTCTAAACTTTTTCGTTATTTTAGTAAGAGTGGAAGCACAGAGGAATAGAGTTACTTAAACGATGAGAAAACATTAAATTTATTAGTGTTGCTGTTAATGCATTAAAGTTAAAGGCGATAGATAGATGCCACTAAAATCTATGCTCAAAATAGAAAATGCTGCAACACTTGTGCCTTTTGCTTTTTATATAGTGGCAGGAATAATATTCCTTGCAGTTTTGCCATTAAGTAATTTTCCACCGCACATTGGAATAATTGGAATATTGAGCCTACTAACCGCATATGGATTNATTAGAAAACGATTTTGGACACTCTGGATTGCTGTCATGCTGCTTTTTATTGCAACAACATTCTCAATAGTTACNTTTTACTATTCCTTTGGTGAATTTTTGCTTTTGGACATAAGCTTAGCTGCATATCTTATCTTAACATGGATTTTCACGGTGTACGTGGCAATGAAAAGAAGAACATTAGAAAGCTAAAATGCAGCTTTAATCTAGGCTTTTGAAAAGATTAACCGTAACTTCTTCATTTGCATCAATGAATTGCTGATTTTCAGATATTTCAACAAACCCGTCAGCTTTTGCAAGAGTTGTTATTGCACCAGAAAGCCCTGTGAGAACAGGTTCAGCAATTAATCGTCCAGATTTCTCACGGTTCAGTTTAACCATGATAAATGTACGTCTTCCCTTAGCAGGAAACAACCTCATGCCAGCCAGCGCCTTCACCCTTAGATTTTCACTTTTTGCTATTCCCACCATATTTTGAATTAATGGACGTACAAGCAAATGAAATACCAGTAATGCAGAAGTTGGATGACCAGGAAGCGAAAAAACAAGCTTTTCATCTATTACAGCCACAGTAGTTGGCTTTCCAGGTTTGATAGCAACTCCGCAAAGGATTACACCTAGGCTTCCGAGGGAGTTTAATACTCTAGGCATAACATCTTTTGGACCTACTGAAACTCCACCTGATGTTATAACCATATCTGCAACAGTTATCGCTTTTCTTAATGCAGTCCTTATTTTATTTAACTCATCTGGAAGTACACCAAAATAGATTGGTTTTCCACCGCATTCTTGCACTGCTACACTTAAACTATAAGCATTTATATCATATATTTTCCCTTGCGAAAGTTTGGCGCCTGGTTCAGTCAGTTCAGCGCCTGTAGAAAGAACTGCAACTTTTGGCATTGCGTAAACATTTACTTTTTTCATGCCTAATGCGGCTAGGACACCAATTTCTCTTGAACCCAACTGCACTCCTGCCTTCAAGACAGTTTCGCTTTTCTTAATGTCTGCTCCAGCTTTCATTATATTCTCGTCTTTTGTTACTGCATTGTAAATGTAGATTAGAGAGCCTCTTCGCTCGGTATGTTCAAACATCACAACTGCATCTGCACCTTCAGGTATTGGGGCGCCTGTAACAATTTCCACTGCTGTGCCTTGAGTAACTTTTGTTTTTGGCTGTTCTCCAACATTTACTACTCCACAAAATTTCAGTTCTATAGGCTTGTTTTCATCAGCTCCGAAAGTGTCCTTAGCTTTAACTGCATATCCATCGACTGTCGAGCGATTAAAAGGTGGAATATCTAAAGCGGCAGTTACATCTTCAGCGAGAATACGTTTGTAAGCTTCTAGTATGGAAATTTCTTCAATTCTCAAATTTTTAGGCTTAAAATGTTGTTGAATGACATTTTTAGCTTCATCCAGAGTTAAAAGTTTTCTAAACATTTTCATCAGCCACTCAAATTGTATCAAAAAGATGCACTAGAACTGATTCGCTTTCTTCCAAGCCTTCCCTATTCTCTGGAACAACAACATAACCATTAGCCTTTGTCATAGTTGAAATTATGCCAGAACCCCGAGCACTAATTGGCTCTGCAAAAAATTTTCCATTCCTTTGGNAAACGTGAACACGCACAAAAGTCTTCCTTCCAAGAACTGCGCTGATCCTTCTCGTCATTTTCGCTTCCACTATCGGCCTATACTCTTCTTGTTTCAGTCCTTGCAGTTTAAATATTAAAGGTCTAGCAAAAACTTCAAATCCAATCATTGCCGCCACTGGATTACCTGAGAGAATCACAATTGGCTTCTCATTTACTATGGCTAAAGCTGTGGGCATAGCTGGACGCATAGCAATGCCATGAACTATAACTCCTGGTTTCCCGATTTTGTTAACAGCTTCTGGAGCAAGGTCAGAGATCCCTACACTCGTTCCGCCAGTNGTTATTATTGCATCAGCTTTTGCACAGCCAACTTTAAGCTTTGCAATAATTTCTTTAACATCATCTTTTGCAATGCCTAAATCAATAGGCTTAGCGCCAAGTTCAAAGCACAAAGCTGAAAGAACAATCCGGTTCACTTCAAAAATTTGACCTTCTCGCAGTTTCTCATTCAAGTTTACAAGTTCATTGCCTGTGGCTAAAATTGCTATTTTAGGTTTATCAAAAACTTTAACTTCAGCAATTCCTAGGGCAGCTAGCAATCCTAAATGAGAAGACTTTAAACGAGTCCCCATTTTTATTGCAACTTCGCCCTTTGCAACATCTTCACCTTTTCTTGAAACATTCTCACCCAGTGTAAGTGATACCCAAACTTCAATTTTCCCATCAATTCGCTTAGTATTCTCCAACATCACAACCGCGTCTGCACCTTTAGGAAGACTATTCCCAGTCCACACTTGCTTTGCTTGTTCACAGCGTACTTGGTTTTCGTCAGTAATTTGGAGGATTACAGGTTTGAACTGTGATGCACCAACAGTATCCTCTGCTTTTACAGCATATCCGTCAACAGCTGATCTGTCAAGTCTTGGCAAATTCTCTTCAGCTATGATGTCTTCTGCGGCAACTCGGAATAAGGCAGAATGCAAAGGAACAGTGACAACTTTCAAATTTTTGATTTGCATAGCATTAAACCACTTTTTCAGAGCTTCATCAATTGATGTTAATTTTTGAAATCCTTTTAATCTAGACAATATTTATACCCATAAGAAGCATTGAAAGATGTAATAAAAAATCTATCGCAATAAAACAGCGTTTTAACATTTCATTTCTTTTTGTAAAATGTTACGCATTTTTATAGCATCTATATCCAGAATTGGGCTTTCACTAATGATAACAGGTTTTAGCTTGAATTCAGCTATGATTTTTGCAAACAATGCAAAATCTGGTCCGTAATCAGCCTCATCCATTACATGATGACATTTTTCACCCTTATCAGTGAATTCAACTTTTGTAAAGTGACAATGCATGTTTCTGACAGCTTCTATTCCTATACGCGTCTCAATTTCCTCAACAACCTTGCGAAAATCAGCTACGGTCCTAAAGCGTCCCTTGTCTCTTGCATGCAAGTGCGCCCAATCAATTACTGGCTGTGTTTGCTCAACTTTTTCGCATAAGGCTAAAATTTCATCCAAGCTTCCAAACTGAGAAACCTTACCCATTGTTTCAGGTCCAATTTTAACGTTCACAATTCCATAAGCCTTCATAACGTCAGAGACTTCTTTCAGAGCTTTTACACAATTGTCAAGAGTCTCTTTTGGTGGTTTCTTACCATAGAAGCCGGGATGAAAAACGACAATGTAGGCTTTCATCCATTCTGCTGCAGTTACACATGCCATTAATCGTTGTTTGCTTGCTTCAACTATGTTTCTTTCGCCGCAGAAATTCATAAAATAGGAACCGTGAAGACTTAGCAAAACATCATTTTCTTTAGCTTCTAAACCAAGTTTTTCAGCGTCTTCCTGTTTTATTTGTGGTTTTATTCCCCATCGGACAGCTTGATATTCAAAAGCGTCGAGACCTTCCTCTCGTAAAAGCTTAGGAACATCCGCCAAACTTGCTTTCAACACTTTAAATGTGGGAGGCACTCCAGCAGGACCAAATCTAGGACGACTAGCCATCAAATTCCATTAACTCTTTCTAACTCTCTTGTAACGATAACTTTTTCGTACGTATTCCCCATAGAAAAGAATTGCAAACGCGGAAATCCAAGCTGCAAGATTTTGGAAAGCCAAGTATTTTCCTGCACTATCTAGGTCAGCCAAAGGTTTAAGTAGAATCCCAACGCCTAAGACAATGCTTCTAAAACCTAATGCAACAGACACTAAGGCACTGCCAATTGCCGAAAACATTCCAAAAATAGGTGCAAGAGTTTTTTCAGTGCCCTTTACAAAGTCAAGAAGCGAAGAATTGTTTTGATAAGCACTTGAAATTCTCTGGTAAATTAGATTAGGATATGCAAGAAGAGAAAATATAATGACAAATGCTGAAAAAACTAGAAAGATGGTAAGAGCGCTTTTTATTGTTGCCCTTGCGAAATGTATTCTCTGCCAAACATATGCAAACCCCTTGATTTTTAGCAATCCAGAACTTATTTTGCCAAAGAATTTCTTCATTTTATGTTCTTTTCCTTTTTTAGCAACTGGGCCAACTTTCTCTTTACGTGTATCATATGGTTTTATGGCTATATGCCTCGTCAGATATATCCAGCTGAAAAGAAGTGCAATTATGACTGCCACTGGAATTAGGTGGAATAGTGGACTTATCATTATTTTTATTGTCCAATCGGTTCCTGGAAATAGAAAGCTCCATTGTAAGAGATTTTCTTGTTTTTCTTGAACCCCAATGTTCATTGCATAGAGAACTATCGAGTATTCTATTAATGCAGCTATTACTATGAACAAAATTATCGCAACTAATCCTTTTAATGTTGCCCAGCGAATCACTAAACGTTTTGGTGATTTTTGAGTTGCCAAATGATTCACCGTCAATAGTTGTGCTTTCTATGCGTATATTTTGCATTTGAATAAGACGGTTCTCATTAAAAAATGTGACTGTGAATTTTNCATAACGATTTGGGCTTTGAATTGCCAAATAGAAGAAATTGAGATAAATGGATAAGGACNTGGCAAAGTTGAAGCTAAAATTTTTTCAGGCTCTTTTTAAGAGGGTTCAGGAAGGAAAAGTTTGCTATGGATCTCTGGTTTTATTTGTAAGTTTTTCAGGCGCTCTAAAGAGAAAAGTTGTTGCTGTTGAATTGAAATGTATAGCTAATAGGGTTTGCTATGTGAATTTGAAATTAAACCATACTAGACCTTTCTATAATCACCTAGTTGTATCAATGGGATAGGGGGAATTCATGTCCACATTTAGGGCATTTAGCCATCTCGCATTGCACAGAAGAGGGGCAACTGGAACAGGCAAATGCTCTGCCATAAGTTATGTCAAAGGTGAAACCGCATTTGGGGCATTTTACAATATGCTTGGACTGTTTATTCATTGTTAATTGCTTCCTACAAATCATCCGTTAAAAGAAATTTAAAAAACTTTTCTGAAGATTTCAGCAAAATTAAAAAGTATTATATTGTATTTAATGTTTAGTAAGAGCTGTTGGCAGAGGATAATTCACCTGGGAATAGTATGCTGAAAATGGAAAAAACGGAGCGATTAGAACTATTCAAAGACCACAACACACAAGCTTTCTTGAGCAAATTTTTAAGTGGTGAAATAGCTGAGCTTGAGCCAGTTTATGATGCTAAACTTGGTTATCGTTATCCAATAGTTGAAGCAATAGTAGGAAGTGACGCAACAGCGGTAGAAGCGTTTTTGAACAAGCTTTATGATGCAGGCATATTGAAAAGAAAACTTTTCGACAAGATTATCTATTGTCCAAAATGTGATTCTGCAAACATTTCAATCCATTATTGCTGCCCCTACTGTAAATCTTTTGAAATTCAAAGAAGTGCTCTTATTGAACATGTTAAGTGTGGTTACATGGATGTTGAGGAACACTTTAGAAAGGGAAACAAACTTGTTTGTCCAAAATGCCACGAAGAATTAAGAAAGCTTGATGTTGATTACAGAAAGGCTGGAACTTGGTGCACTTGCAAAGATTGCGGCAAAAGCTTTGACATTCCTATTACGGCACATTTCTGCAGAGAGTGCCGCGCAAATTTCACGTTTGAAGAAGCTGTGATTAAAGATGTTTACGTTTACAGCTTAAGAGAAGAGGTAAAAGGAGAAATCGGCGTAAACTTGGCTTTGATTGCTCCCGTAAGGAATTTTCTTGTAGAAAATGGATTTAAAGTTGAAAGCCCAGCCTTTTTAAAAGGTAAATCTGGGGCAAATCACATGTTTGACATCGCAGCCTATAAGGGTGAAGTCAAGCGAAAGATAATGGTGATTGATTTGGCAGCATCTATGGAAGATGCAGTTTCAGAACAACCTGTAATTGCGCTTTTTGCCAAAATATTTGACGTTTCACCCGACAACGCATACTTAATTGCAATTCCAAAAATGAATGAGAACGGAAAGAAAATGGCTGAATTATACAACATCCAAGTTATTGAAGCGCGGAATCAGAAGGAAGCTGTTAACGCATTAAAAGAAAAACAAAAGAAATAGTGAGCTAATCTTTTACGGAGACGGCTATGTTGCCCCTTTCTGTGATTATTTTGACCACAAATCTATCTTCAGGTAAGTGCATACCCACAACGGTGTATTCTAGATCTTCTCCAGCATTTATGAATAAGTCAACATCGTAGCGTTCATGGTTTGTCTGGTTAATAATCCACATGGCTACGATGCGTGTTGTTAAAGATCCAGAGTTTCTGAAGCTAAAGCTTGCACCCGCAATTGCTGCACGTACACCGAAGAAATCTATATCGACGATTGTCTGAGTGGCATCAGGAGTTGTGTCACAAAACTCCAGCCTTAACGTGCTATTGCTGTCATTTACATAGTTTTTTGTCAAGTTTAACATTTGATTTTCAAACTCGGTTGTTGCCGATAATTCGCCAATAACGTCGTATTGCCCACTCGTCCAGTTATATGCTTTCAAACGCCAATTCTCCATAGTGTCATTTGCTTTGAAGCGAATTTGAATTTCAATATGATTTATGTATGCCAGAGGATATGTAGATGTGTCTAAAACAAAATCTCCAGTGATGCTTAGACTTTGAGTGTTCTCCGACGATAGTTCCAGTTCAATCCAATCCACTCTTAAATCAAATGGCGTTGACGTTGCCTTTACGCCTATGATTTTCACTTTCCATTCACCGCTTGTTGCGTTTCTGAAATCAGTGGGATTCACAGTTATTGTTTGGTTTTTAGTTTTATCCGTTGTTCCTATCGTATCGGTTATGTAACCATAACTGTCTTCGTCTGTGGAATACTGTCCGGCAGTGTAATTGTAGAGTTGAAATGTTGCTGTTATGTTGTCTGCTGTGAAACTGCCGTCAATTTTCCAAATAAGTTGGGACCATGCCCCCATTGTCGAGTTTCCTGTAAACTCGACCTCACAAGTATAAACATCATCCCAAGTGTGCAGTAATGCACAGTCTATTTGCCAACTGCTTTGCGTAGGGTCGTTTGTTTCTACAGCACCTTTGAATCGAATGGTAAAAGTACTTGACGTTAAGTAGCTTGAGACTGAAATGTTGTTCCATTGGTTCGCGTTTAGAGAAGTAATTATTGTTGTCCATGTAGAGTCTGCCCAAACGTCGACTTGTAAGTTTTCAGAGTTAAGCGTTCCAGCATAAATGCATAAGAATTCGTTTGTTCTCGTGTAGTTTGCATCTGTCCATTGAACTTCAAGGTCAAGCTGATAATTAACAACAGTTGCTTGCATTCTCCTCCATCGATAAGTTCCTGAAGTTGCATCATTTGGGCTTGTAGGGCTTGAATAACTGTTGCTTGTATCTGTTTTGCTGGTGCCTCCTGTTGACGAATAGTAATAAAGCCTTCCAGCAACACTTGCGATAATTCCAATCCAATAAGTGTTGCCAGCAGTAACGGAAGGCTTGTTACCAGACCATACACACGTATAATAAGCAGCTGTAGCTGGATATGACAACGGGTCAGAAACCCCATTTGTTAAAATATTACCACTACTATCAGTGATTACTGCTTTAACATATCCACCAGATGCTCCTCTACCATAAAAACTCANTTGGGTAACAGCACCACTAACTGAACATGAATAAACACCTAGATACATGTAGTTTGCAGAAGTGCTGACATAATTTGANCCAGAATTAGGGGCTTCACCAAACGTGCCACCTGTATCTGCTTCTGTTAAAGTGTCATAAATGCCATCTGGACCAGCTTGCATATTTGCAAAATTGCTGTGTGTTCCTTTGTCTGGTAAGCCATCAACATTGCTTTGTATATCAATGAAGTTCTGGGAGTTGTTTATAACAGTATTATACGACCCAAACGTCATATACGTGCTATTATTAGATTGCAAATCAGAGAGTGACCCTGAAACGTATGATGTTGATCCGAACAAAGTATAGTTGGATGGATAATAGTTGTCGTAATAGGATGAGGAGGCTTCTCTAAAAGTCTCAAAAACATCGTTAACCGTCCATGTATCTTTATATTTTCCACCTACATAAGTGCCATTATTTATTGTATAGTTGTTTTCGCTCGTAAACCATGAAGAACGTATTGCGCGCTCTACATTAGTTATTTCGATTTTTTCTTGCATTTTTTCCCAGTCAAGTTGATTCATTTGATAGCTCCAAAGCACAACATTACCAACTATGACCACTATCAAAACTAGGCTTAACATAACAACAATTACGTTGCTTACGCCACGCTTATTGCGCTTAAGATTAAGGTGCCTTGTAATAGCCTCCAACGTGAAACCCCCTGCTTGTGACAATGTCCACATAATATAGCTCATTAGAAACCCAACTATATGGTATGTCAAGCCATTTGTGGGCGCCTATTTCCAAATTGAAGGGTGAATTGAAAATTTGAGAAGTATGATTAATGTAAACTGCAGAGATGCGAATTGCAACTTTTCCCACATTATGCAGGTAGACTTTTATGCTGCTGCCAGTTAGGTTGTCAAACCATAAATCCTCTATTATAATGCGTTCACTCATATTCTCTCGCAAGTTGCTTGTTATGAGATAGGTTGCTGTTGTGGCAAGTGACATAGCTGCTACAGCCACAACTGTAAGCAAGAGATTGCTTAACACTGGGGTTATAGCCCGCTTATCTTTAATGATTCTGCAAAACACTTTTACCATCGCCTTCATCTCCTTCACAAGAAAAGTTTTAGGGCTATGTAACCGCAAAGCATCATTATCACGCTATGCTTTAGCCCAGCGTTTACTGTTCCTTCCCCCATCTTCCCAGCAACAAGTCCCCCGAAGAAGGCTTGAATTTCTGTCATGTGAAAAAATATTCGCCGAGTCTCTTCCGACGACATTACAGCAGTTCCAAGTATGGGTAAGCCTTCTATACTAACGAAGAATGATTTGAACAACAAAATAATTGTAAATAGGAACACGAAAAATGCAACATAGATTATTGCAATATAAGGCCGCGTCTGAGTTCGACGTTCCTTCTCAAGCAAAAGCGTAGTTTGTATGAACTTGCCCATAGGGTCGAAAACTTTTTCCACGTGACCACCAGAATGGCTAGCCTCAATTATCATAGGCACAGTTCTCTGGACCAGTATTGTGTTGACACGCCTTCCTAAAGCCACAAGCGCCTCTTCAAAAGTCATACCCCACGAAATTTGTGCAGTCATCTTTCTCAATTCATTTGTAAGCGGACCATAATCCCTCTTTGAAGCATCCTCCAAGGCTTGAGGGAGAGTCATGCCTGTCTCTTGAGCTTGAACGATGCTTCGGAAAAGGTCAGGTAAATGCTCATCTACCGCCTTTCTCCATTTATAATCGATGTAATTCAAGACTGACACAGGAACAATAGCTATGAGAATAGAAAAGAACACAAACTCATCAAATAGTGTTTTTCCCCAAAACATAAAATAAGCAAAAACTATTATGGCAACAGCTAAAGAAAAAGAGACAGCCCAAACCATTTTTTTGACATTCTTCTCTATCTTCGGCATTTCACCACCTAGGTGATGCAGCATCCAAGATTATGAGGAATATTACGGCACCAATCGGTATTCCCAGGTAAGTAAGCAGACTAAGAAGAAGATCTGGACTTAACATGCCTAAGCCGCCTCCACCAAGCATCCCCATGACAGCAAGCATTATTACAAGAAGTAAAGGTCCAGTTAAGAGCAAGGCCACATAGAATTCCGATAGCATAGATAAGGTGTCTGAGAATTTTTTCAAACTTATTCTTTTCAGTTTCATATATTGTTTTGACTTTTCACGAAGATAAGCAGCCAAATTGCTCCCAGAATGCACTGTCGAGATGAAACCTTCAAGCATTTCTCCGAACTTTTCTGATGGTGTTCTTTTTGATGTTTCCTCTAAAGCTGAAATTATGTCCAAACCGAAAAGGTTCACGTTCCTAACAATGTTTTTGGCTTCGCAGGATATTGCTAATGGCACACTTAGGTTTGAAAGTGAATAGAAAATTTTTTCCGGAGAAACACCAGCACTTGTAAGAACCGCCATATAACCCGTGGTGAAGGGTAACTCGTCTTCCAACTCTCTTCTAAGCTTATCAGCACGATAAATTGGGTAAACATAGAAACCGATAATCGAAAATGCAAAAGCAAATAGTCCTCCACCAATACCAAAAAGAAAAGCTGAAAAAAGCGATATTTTGAACGCAAAAATTAGCAGAAAAGGAACAAGAATTACCGTGGCGAAAGACAGTAGGATAGAAGCAAGAATTGTTAGACTAACGTAAGCTTTGAAACTGACCTTTAACCCTGACTTCTGCAGGTTTTGGTTCAAATCCGCAAAAAGAGGCAAAACATGCCCAGTTCTTTCACCAACAAGCTGATAAGCTATTGAATAAGGTTTTGTTAATCCAAGTTTATGTTCCTCAAGAGACGCTGGAAACGAATGATTTTGAAAACTTTTAACCGATCGCCTAAGCATAACCTTAAAACGATTGTATATTCTTCCAAGTTTTTCCAATGCCCTGTTGGGTTTCATTTCAATCCAACCCTTGCTTTTTGGAATACGCGATTCGGATTAGCATAATATTCTCGAATTATGTTTGCAACATCCATGTAACGTCTAATGCCCTCACGCACCATCCATTCCAAGACAGTTTTTCGCTGGTTTAATTCAGATTTAACGCTCTCTTCTTTTAAGTCAAATTTTCTAATGTGCCTATCTAAAATTGTGCTGTGACCAGAATAGACAAAATTGTCTTCTTTCGGGTTCCAACGAAAAACATCTTCGGTTAATATATCTCCTTTTTCAGAATCAAGTTCTAAAATTTCTGTTGTTGTAGTTGCTCTCCTCGCAGGTTTTCCTCCAATTTCTGTTCTACCCATAACCATTATAACGTTGGTCATTGCAATAAGCGACTTCGGAATGTTCATAGGCTCAGATCCCAGACGGTTTATCACAGCTTCAACAGATTCCGCATGGATTGTGCTTAAACCAAGATGCCCAGTTGCCATTGCCTGAAATAATGTGTATGCTTCTTCACCTCGTACCTCACCTACAATGATATAGTCTGGTCTCTGTCTCACAGCAGCCCTTAACAGGTCAAATAAAGTGATTGAGCCAGCTTTCTTATCTTCATGTCCAAACCCAAGTCTTACAACAGATGGAATCCAATTTTCGTGTGGAAGATTAAGCTCCTGCGTGTCTTCTACACTCACCACTTTCATTTCAGGCTTTATAAACATGGACAAACAATTTAGCATAGTTGTTTTTCCAGCGGCAACACCGCCAGCAACCAGCACCGAAGCCCTATTTTCTATGATGTACCATAGGTATGCAGCCATTTCAGAAGAGATCGTGTTGAAAGCAATCAAATCAGAAATGGTTAATGGATCAACTCTGAAGCGTCGAATAGTAAAGGTTGAACCTCTTCTTGTCACCTCATTTCCATATGTTAACTGTATTCGACTACCATCAGGAAGCGAAGCATCCAAAATTGGAGCTGCAATGGAAATATTCTTTCCAGCCAAATATGCTAAGCGAATTATGAAAGAATTTAGTTCAGTTTCATCCTTGAATATAATGTTTGTAGGTAAAGATTCGTAAAGTCTATGCCAAACGTAAATTGGTATGTTCACCCCGTCTGCAGAAATATCTTCGATCAGATGATCCTTCATTAAAGAGTCAATTTTTCCATACCCTATGAAATCTCTTATTACGTAGTACACGAGTTTGTCAATGGATTCTGGAGGAACTTTGATGCGGTATTTTCTGATTGTTTCTTTGGTTTTTTCCTTTAAGTAATTTTCCGCCTTCTCCCTTGTTTCTATTTCTTTCAGGTTTACATCAACTTCTTCCATCAAGAAAGTTTTAATTTCTCGCAGCCACTTTTCCTCTTCATGGTGAAGAGTGGGCTCTATAACTTCATATAGTGTTTTCTGGGTTTCAGGGTCTTTAACTATTGCTGCATAAATGTAAGGTTCTTTTATCGGATAAACTTCCCTGAAAACGGCTGGTTTTTTGCCTTCACCTTCTTTTATTATTACGCCTAACCCTGTCTGTTCTACAGTTTCTGAAGTCTCTGGTGAATGCTTGTTTACCATTAGTGTGATCCCCGTTTGATTAGGGCGCATAGTATCTTTTCAAGAATATAGTGTGTAGCGAGTCTTAATAAGCTATATGTACACTTAATCTTTACTATGGTTAATATCCAGAATTTTCAACTAGAAGCTTACTTATATCTCGCCCGGCGCTTCTGACGTTTCTTCTTCTGTTTCCGCATCCTCTTCTTTTTCCATTTAGCACGCATCTTCACCAAACTCCAAACGTTTCACTCTATAGTGGCATGTCTACGCTTCAAATCCTCTTCAGTTCGCCCTAAACGATGCATTAACTCCACAACAAGGCTGTCCAAAAACACCATACAATTGTTCTCGAAAACACTTCCCAAAGGAGTCAAAGGCTCACGTTCACCAATAATTTGCCTAGCCAAATAATCTTCTTCCCTCGGCCAACCCATCTTTGTTCTTCCCTTAACTGTTATAACATGATCAGCCATTTGTCCTAATGGAGATTCAGAAAATGAAGTGATAGCAATGACTTTTGCACCAATTTCCTTAGCAGCAGAACCAGCTGTTAAAACCATTTTTGTAGCACCAGTTCCAGAAATAGCAATCAACAAGTCTCCTTTTTCTGCTGCTGGCGTAATAGTTTCACCTAAGAAGTAAACGCTAAAGCCTAAATTCATTAAACGCAACGCGAAAGCTCTAGCAACAAAACCGCTTCGCCCTATTCCTACAATGAAGATTTTTTTGTCTTTCGCTTGAAGCAGAAGGTCAATTAATCGTTCAACTTCCTTCATGTTAAGCTGGTCAATGCAATCTTTAATGCCGGCTATAATTTCTTCTGCTGCCGCTTTCAGCCATTTCACCTTTTTCATACTCCGAAAAACCCTTACACTTGCGCCTATATTAAAAGTCTTGCGGTTTAAAATATACCTCTTAAAACCTCATTTAATGAAGGAATAGAGAAATTTAGACGAATGTAAATTGCAGCCGCTAAGACTCCAATTGTTATAAGTATGAGAACAAAATCATTTCGATGCATTTTCAGAACATAAAGATTTGTGCGTTTTTTTGTTGCTCCCCAAGCACGGGATTCCATGGCTTCAGCCAACTCGAGGCTTCTGCGAATTGCACTAATGATTAGAGGAATAAGAATAGGAATGTAATTCCTTATTCTCTTCAAAAAGTTTCCCCGCTCAAGCTCTAAACCCCTAGCCTTTTGGGCATCCATAATTGTTTGAGCCTCTTCAGCTAAGACTGGAACAAAACGCACAGCAGTCGTGAAAGCGAAACAAAATTCATATGGTATGCGCGTTTGCTCTAAGGCTAGGCCTAAATGGTCAGGTGATGTTGTCAAGAAGAAAACAGAAAAGGATTCAATAAGCACTAGAAAACGCATTGTCATGGCAGCAGCACCTTCTAGGCTTAGCGTCATTTCGCGTCCGCCAAAGTATGAAAAGATGAAGTTTGTCAGGAATATTATTGTAGCTAGAAAGGCAGCACCACGCATTGAACGCAACCATTCACGTTTAATGCCAGCTAATAGAACAAAGGGAATTTGGATTAGGAAAAGTGTTATTAGAGGCAGTAGTTCTCCGAAAATTATTGCAACGATGAAAATTGCAAAGACATAAATGAATTTTATTCTCGGGTCTAAATCGTGGATGGGTGAGTAAACTTTTCTAAATTTGAGACCGTCAAAGACGCTCATTTGATGCTCCCTACGAAGAATTTAAGCAGTATTTCTCGGGCTTCGTAAATGTCAATTATGTTTTGAGGAAGCCCCAAATCAGCAAGTTGGATGAAAATCTGAGCTATCTGCGGAGGAACAACAGAAGCTTGAGTTAAAATTTCAGTGTTCGTAAGAATTTTTTTAGCTTCACCATCAGCCACTATTTTGCCCTCTTGCATTAACAAAACTCTTGGATTACATTCAGCTACAAATTCAACATCATGCGTCACGATAATTACTGTTTTTCTTTGAGCACGCATTTGCAGAATGAATTGACGAAGCTTTTCCTTCTGTTGATAATCCTGTCCTATAGTCGGTTCATCCAAAATGAGTATTTTCGGGTTCCATGCAAGCACAGAAGCCAGAGCCACTCTCTTTCTTTCTCCACCGCTTAGCATGAAGGGTGAAGTTTTACGGTATTGGGTTAACCCTAAAAGGTTCAATGCCCATGTTACCCTTCGTTTTATAATGGTCTCCTTGAATCCAAAATTCCTTAATGCAAAAGCTATTTCCTCTTCCACTGTTTCACTGAAAAGCTGGTGGTCCGGATTCTGAAAGACAAAGCCTACGTTTCTAGCTAATGCTGCCACGCTGATTTTTCTTGTGTCAACTCCATCAATAAGCACGTTTCCTTTAGTCGGCTTTAACAATCCATTGAAATGCTTAACAAGAGTTGTTTTTCCGGCACCATTTTGTCCCATTATAGCTATAAATTCGCCGTTTCGAATCAACAGCCTTATGCCTTTTAACGCTTCCACACCGTTCGGATAAGTGAAATAGACATCTTCAACATCAATCATTGGCTTTGAATTTCTCCTTTAAGAGGGCAGCCATCTCATCTGAGGATAAAGGAACAGTGCTGCCGAGTTTCACTCCATCTTTCTCAAGTACATGATATAGGCGTGTTGCCTTTGGAATCCCAACTCCAATTAGGCGAGTTTCCTCTGAACTTAAAATTTCTCGAGGTTCGCCATCCAAAACAACCTTTCCCTCATCCAATATAATTATGTGATTGGCATACTTTGCTGTCAAATCAAGCCTATGCTCAACAAGGACTATAGTTATCCCAAGAGTCCTATTCAGTTCATAGATTACTTCAAATATTTTTTTAGCACCCAACGGATCAAGAAAAGATGTAGGTTCATCAAGCACTATCACTTCTGGCTGCATNGCCAAAACAGCAGCTATAGCTGCCCGCTGTTGTTGACCNCCTGAAAGTTCGTGAGGNGCCCTNTCCCTTAAATCATATATCCCAGAAAGCTTCATTGCCCAATCTACTTTCTTTCGCATCTCTTCTCTTGGAACCCCAAGGTTTTCAAGTCCAAAAGCAACATCCTTTTCGACGGATAAGGCAAAAAGCTGATTTTCTGGATTCTGAAAAACAAGACCTACATGTTTCGCCAGTTCGTAAATTGAATGTTCATTAACGTTAAGTCCAGAAACTGTTATTTCGCCTTTCAAATCGCCTTGATAGAAATGAGGTATTAGCCCATTGAAACATCGGCATAAAGTTGTTTTTCCACATCCGCTTGGACCTGTGATTAATGTGAATTCGCCTTTTTCNATTTTTATGGAAATATCTTTAATTGACGCTTTTGTTCCGCTTGGATACGTATATGTGAGATTTCTGGTTTCAATTATTGCCATGCTGTTAATCCCTGCCTTAGGTTTAAGCGATTTATTTGTTCATTTAAGAGTAGCTACTTAATTATGATTAGCTAACTTCTCCTTCAAAAGCCGCAAACACCGTTTAAACCCAGTTTCAACATCGCCAACACCATTCACTCCAGCAGCAGTTGAATGCCCGCCACCCATACCATGGAGAAACTCCCCTAAAGGTTTGGCAACATCCTTGCCCAAGTGTATACCAGTCTTCTCAGAAAAATCACGGGTGCCACGCAAACTGATTTCTATACTTTCATTTTTTTGCCCAGCTACAACAGCAACATGTGCACCTAAGTCAATTAGAGCCCTTGCAGCAGAGGCCTGATAGGCGCTAACATGGGAAAATGCAATGATCCAGACGCCAATCTTGAAAAGTCTGGCTCTTTTACAAGCCTTTAATCTTGCAACACGTTCAGAAAAATCCATAGGTAATGAAAGCATCGCCAATTCTTCTCTCGCATTTACACCTACATCTATTAGTTCAGCAACAGTTTTCAGCGTAGATGAATTTGCTAACACGAAATGCCTTGTATCGAAGGTTATGCCTAAAAACAATGCTTTAGCTTCATTTTCGCCTATTTTAATTCCCATCTCTTTGAAGAAACTGTAAATTATTTCGCATGTTGAAGATGCCTCTTCATTCGTTATGCAGAGTTTCGCTATTTTTTCAGTTTCAGGGTGGACAGCGTGATGATCAACAACTATAATCGGCGCCTTGGAATTTTTCATTTTTTCAGCCAAATTATCCAGCTGCTGAAGCGTGTTAGTATCCAGTAGCACCATAACATCTGCCTTTCCAACGTTTGGCTGTGTTTTCACATCTATTGGCAAATACTCGAGAATATGCTTAGAAAGACGGCTTATTCCCTGGCTGACCCCGATTTCACATTCAATTTCTGGTCTCAAACGTTTTAAGAGACCTGCAAATCCATAAGCGGAACATATTGCATCAGGATCCGCATTATGGTGACACAATAAAACAACAAGCTTTGCATTTGACCCATCCAAAACTTTCATTATTTCTGCGAATGCCATTTCAGTTCCCTCAAATACTTTTCAGCAGCCTTAAAAGCTTCTTTCGCAGCTTCCTCTACGAGTTTTTGCACATCAAAGTCTTTCATCATTGGCGAGAGAACAATGTCCGCATCAACAGTTAATGTTACAGGTTTTGCCCCCTCAGCTTCCACACTTATGTTTAATACATCTATTCTTTTCCGAGGAACTTTTGATAAAACATGCTTTCTAGCAGCTTCCTCAGCGACCGAGCATAATTCTTCAATTTGCTCACTAGTTAACTCAGGTAAGCCAAACTCTTCCACATGTTTCACCTAAAATAGACGCCCTATGGCTGCGAGGCAGAAACTGGACTGAAGTCCTGCTGAAGCTTAGCCTGTAAATCTTTCAACTGACTTCGCAAGCGTTCCTCCTGCTTTCCCAAAACCGTAGTTCGAGTGTTCAGCAGTTCTTTCCGCTCAGTTAATTCAGCAGTGATTTTTGTCTTTTCAGACTTCACCAATAGTGTGCCAATAGACTTGTAAATCACTGCATCATCAGTCATCTTCTGCAATTCACCTAATGCCTGCTCAATCTCTGTCAATTCAATTTCCACTTGCTGTTTTTGCGCCAACACTGATTGAAGAGTTTGTTGAACTTGCTGAAGCCTTAATAGGCGTTCTTGAACTTGAGGTGGAAGCTTTGAAATTTCATCACTCACTTTTACTCCTTCCATTCTGCACAGCAATAAGCCAAGCCCTTAATAAAGCATTTTCTCAAACACAACAACAAAATGCGCGCGCATGTTTNAATGCCAAACTTAATGCAAACATTTGTTTTTAAAATCTAAANGTAAAATTGGCATCCCCCGNCCCGTTTTTTNAAAAGCTTGTTTCAAGCTTCGTTTCAGCAACAAGCCTTAGATCTTGCTTTACCCACGTCTAATAGTGACGCAGAAAGTCTTGAAAAGTCAATAAAAGGTGAAAATTCAACATGCCCCTAACTGAGATAGTTAGCTTCAAAGCAGTGTTGCAGAAAGGGAACCGCGTTCAAGTTCCCAAGCTGATTCGGTGGCAGTTCAAGATGGAGCCTACGCAGGTTTTAAAGGTTAGTCTAACCGCCGTCGACTTCTACTCTGGCTGGCAAACCTTTTATGCAAGAATGGGAAAAGATGGACGAATAGTAATTCCCAAGCTAACGATGACACTTTTGCGAGGTGAAAAACCAAGCCTTGCAGGCTACGTTATGGAAGTTACACTTGAGCCTGCGTGAAACATCGGGGCAGAACACGTTTTTCTAAGCTTATGGACATAGTTTTTATGCAGTGCTTGTGTGTTGGATATGATTTGTTTTTTAGCACGTGCATGGACAAGGATTCAAAGGTTATAAAGATTTGACATGATTAAGTGTTGGTGCAGATGGGCTATGCTAAACAGTGGAAAACGTGGAATTGCCTTTTTTGATGTTGAAGGTGTTTTGATTCCTAAAAATCGTTATTTGCTGTTTGAAGTAGGTAGGAATCTTCGTTTTTCACAGTTCGTGAAAATAGTTTTTTATGGGATTCTCTATGAGTTGAATCTCATATCATTGAAATCTGCCTTGAACAAGATATTTAGAGTTTTTAAAGGTTTCAAAGTGAAAGAGCTTCTGCAAGTTTTCAGAGTAATTCCATTAATGGCTGATGCGGAAGAAGTTTTTGGAAAACTTGGCTGTGAGGGTTGGAAAACTGTTTTGATAAGTTCTGGATTGCCAAGTTTTGTTGTAGAGGATTTAGCATTGAGACTTAAGGCTGATTATGCTTTCGGGTTTGATTTGCAGACAGAAGATGGAGTTGTGACGGGTAAGGTTTCTGGCGAGACTATAGAAGAAAATGGAAAACTTCAGGTTTTGAAAAAAGTTTTGGAAATGGAAGGATTAGGCCCAGAAAAATGCGTTGTGATTGCTGATGACCGTAACAATGCGCCGATGATGCTTCCAGGCATGTTAAAAATAGGTTTCAATCCAGACTTTGTGATTCGTATAAAGGCGGATCATGTGGTAACTGGAGGATTAATTGAAACCTTACCTTTAATAGAAGGTGAAGCCCCAAAGAGGAGAGTTTGGCCCTCAAAAAACGCAGTTTTTCGAGAGATTATCCACGGGTGCGGTTTCACAGTTCCCATACTTTCAAGCTTATTAGGACGATCCGCAGTTGCACTGCTCATTTTAGTGGTTACTTTCCTATACTGCGCATCTGAGTTGACAATGATGGAAGGGAAGAAGTTTCCCATAGTTTCTTTCATAATTCGCCACGCAGCTACACATGGAGAGCTTTACGAGTTTGCCTTTGCTCCCATTTTCTTTGCTTTCGGCATACTGCTTACGTTGCTTTTGTTTCCTGCTCCTGCAAGCAGTGCAGCTATTGCCATATTCACTTTGGGAGACAGCACAGCAGCGATTTCTGGGAGAATTGTTGGAAAAAGGACATTGCCTTTCAATAAGGGAAAAACCTTGGAGGGTTCAATTATCGGCTTGTTCATTGGTTTTCTGGCTGCAACATTCTTTGCAGATCCTGTGAAAGCTTTGGCAAGTGCCACTGCAGCTATGCTTGTTGAAAGCTTGCCCCTGCCGTTAAGCGACAACTTGACGGTTCCATTAACCGCGGGAGTTACGATGACTTTGATGCTTTAAAGTAACCAAGGGTAATTAGGATTCTTCATTTGTGATGGGCGGGGATCTATGGGCATTTGGTTAACATTCCCATTAGGCACAGTTATAGCTGGATTAATCGTTGCTTTATGGACGAAGTATGGAAGATGGGATAAAGTTTTGCTGCACGCGCGTGCACTTTTGGATATTCAAGCTTAATAGAGGCTCAGTAGTCTAGTTAGCTAACTTATCAGACTATATGTAGTGTGCTGGGACAAACATTATAGTTGAGTTTCCGATTTTTTTGTAACCCCATAGGTTTTTTGTGATTATTAGGGCTCTTTGGGGTCTGTAGGTTTTTATGAAGCTTCGTAGGCTTCTTGAAATCTTTGGTTTTTGAAATGTTTGATATTTGGCTTCTATGGGGATTAATTCATCGTCTAATCTGAGGATGAAGTCGACTTCTGCTTTGGCGGTTGTTCTCCAGTAGTTTATGGTTTTGTCGGGAAAAGTGTTTTTCAGGCATAGGAGAACGAAATTTTCTATCAGTGCGCCTATGTCTGTTCTTTTTTCTAGCAGATTGAAGTTGTTGATTATGTAGTTCCTCAATCCTAAGTCCAGGAAGTATATTTTGGGGTTTTTCTTCAATTCTGTTTTGGGGTTTTTGTAGAAGGGTTGAATAAGTTGTATTATGTAGGTTTCTGAAAGTATTGAAATCATTCTTTTTGTTTCTTTGTAGTAGCTTTGGCATGTGGAGCTGAGTTCGTTGTAGTTTAATAGTTTTCCAGTTAGAGTTGCTAGAGTCTTGACTACGCATCGGTATTTGAATGCGTCGCTGACTTTCAAGAATCCAATTATGTCTTTGGAGACATATGTGTCATAAATGTTCTTTATTATTGTTCTTTTTGTTTCGAAATCTTCTGCTTTTATTACAGCTGGGTATCCTCCGAATGTTAAGTATTCATTGAGCAACGGCATGAATTCTTTCCGGAAAATGTCTTTTCCAATAGAGGGAATTGTGCCGTTGAGTAGGGATTTTTTAACCTGATTGTTTTTTTCTTTGTAGACGTCTGCTAGCCTAGGGTTTTTTACTGTTAGGAATTCGTGAAAGTTGAAGGGCAGAAGCTCAAAGAAAAATACTCTTCCAACCAGAAATTTTGCCATGGCGTCGCTCAGTTCTAGGGATGAGCTGCCGGTAACTATGAATTTAGCTTTTTCAAAGGTGTCGTATAGCAGTTTCAGGTTTTTTCCAGGGTTTTTCACGTAATGGTATTCGTCCATAAGAAAATAGTATTTGCCCTTATTCACCATGAAGCTCTTAACGTATTCTTTGGGGTTTGTTTCGAAAGCCTCAATAATGTCAGGGTCTTCGAAATTCAGAAAAACCACGTTTTTTCCTTTCAATTTTTCTTGGAGAATCTTCAGGATGGTTGTCTTCCCTGATTGCCTTGGACCTTTGATGGCATATGCTTCTCTATGGTCTAGCCATTTTGTTAAATCGTCTAGCATATCTCTTGGAAATGTCTCATTGTTCATAGTTAATGCTAGTATTATTAAATACTTTTAAATTTTACTATTGTTAAAAATGAATCAACTTTATTAAAAACTGGATAATTACCATGCTAATGCCTCCCATATGGAGATCCAAAGCATGGCAGGTTTCGAGCATATGAGTGTGTAAGCGGTGAGGGGACCTACCCCTCCCAACGTGCGCTACATGCTCTCATGTAAGTGTCCATCTTTTAGCAGGTAATCTCTTGTTGTTGGTAATTTTTCGTATAGATCTGTTGTGGTCAGTACGACGGTTACTTTCTTCTCTCGGTTGATGCTGCTGAGGAGGTTTATCAGTATTTCTGAATTTTCGTCGTCTAGACTTGATGTTGGCTCATCTGCCAGGATTATTTTTGGATTGTTAGATAACGCCCTTATAATGGCTATACGTTGCCTTTCTCCCCCGCTCAGGGTGTCGGGAAACCTGTTCGCTAGGCTTGTTAGGTTAAAGTATTCTAGGAGTTCTGATGCCCTTCTCTTTCTTTCCTGTTGTTCCAAATATTGGAATTACTGTTTTCAAGCCTATTCCATTCATTTTCACTTTACGGTTTCTACTTTTACTCGTCCATCTCTAACGGCTAGTGTCGTCAAAAATCAAGTTTCAAAACAAAAGGTGTTACAGCATTGATTACTTCTGCAGTGTGGACACAATAACAAAAAAATGGCTAGCAAGGAAAAGAGAAAGGAAAGATTAAGATGACATCTGTAAAAGTTTGATGCCCCTATTTTCACACTTCCAGCGGAATTTATAAACTGAACCTTACATGCGCCAAAAATGGGACATAAAATAAAAAACTTGCCTCTCGGATAACGCTTTTATTCTTAATTCACTGAGATAATGCACTAGGGATGAAAATGTCAATAGAAAATAATAGAATCTTGGGCGGAGTCGGCGCATTACTAATGTTCATTGGGATTCTTCCATATATCAATTACTTCGGCGTAATCGAACTTGTCGGTCTAGTACTCGTCATGGTTGCCCTATACAATCTGGCTAGCCATTACAAGGAAGGGGGCATTTTCAACAATGCACTTTACGGATTGATAATAGGAATAGTAGGCGGCGTAATTTCAATAGCAGTGGTTGCTATTGTGGTTCTAAGTTCGCTGACTGATTTTCTATACACGATTTTCCCAGATTGGAATGGTGACTGGACAGCACTTTCAGGGTTAACCCCTAACATGTCAAATCTTAATTTGGACAGCATTATGCCTTTCCTTACAGGAATCATTGCCATGATCGTAATTCTCTGGGTGTTCGCTATAATTGCAGCATTCTTTATCAAGCGTTCTCTGGGAACACTCGCAGCAAAATCAGGCGTTGGCTTATTCTCAACCACTGGACTACTACTACTCATAGGCGCAGTCCTAATCATTCTTTTCGGCATAGGGTTAATCCTAATCTGGATTTCCGCACTATTACTTGCAATAGCCTTCTTCAAAATAAAACCCCAACAGACACAACCAGCAACGTCGGCTACTACACCAAGCTAAGAGCAAATACTCACATCAACTCTTTTTTTCCCATTTTTGCTGATTGAAAAGAATAGCTGGCGCGTGGGCGCTAAACCAGAACAGATGATTACACTGAATTCTAAACAATTTAGGAAAAGGTTTTTAGTCAAGTTGTCATATGAAAGTCTGCAAATGTGTTAGGTAATAGTGTGAGGTAGAATTGAATGTCTGTGTTTGCAGCTCCAGGAGCATATGACCGTGCAATAACCGTTTTCTCACCAGATGGAAGACTGTTTCAAGTTGAATATGCCATGGAATTAGTTAATCGTGGCGCAACAATTTTGGGAATCCGCTGCTCAGAAGGAGTGGTTTTAGGAGCAGAAGAGAATGTTGAGCCTCTTGAAGAGACAGAATATTCATGGAAAATTTTTAAAGTTGACGACCACATAGGCGCAGCTATAGTGGGTTTAAGCTCAGACGCCCGAATTCTTATTGACCAAGCAAGAGTTTATGCTCAAAGTAACAGATTAACCTATGATGAACCAATAGACGTGGAAGTTGTAACAAAAAGAGTATGTGACATAAAACAACTTTACACGCAGCATGCAGGCGTAAGACCATTCGGCATATCAATAATTTTTGGCGGAGTCGACAAAACAGGAAACCGCCTCTTTTACACTCATCCAAGCGGAACCTACAGAGGCTACAAAGCCACGGCAATAGGTGCTGGAAGAGAAACTGTTCTCTCCATACTTAAAGATGAATATAAAGAAGACATGAAACTCGAGCAAATCACAAAGCTTGCAATAAAATGCTTGGTAAAAGCCCTAGAAGCAAGACAATTGCCACCGAGAATAAAAATAGCAGCGATTCCCTCAGAAACAAAGAAAATGGAAATATTAAGCGACGATAAAATCGAGGCTTATATGAAACAGTTAGGCTTGGGCAAGTGACAATTGGATGAGTGAAAAATACACTGTTGCACGCATAACAAAGGATAATGAACATTTTGAAGTTCTCGTAAAACCTCAGAAAGCATTAGACTATCGTATGGGAAAAATAGCAGCGATAACAGAAGTTTTAGTCACTGAAACCATATTTTCAGATGCGAATAAGGGTACTAAAGTAGCAGAAGAGAACCTGCGCAAAGCATTTGGAACAACAGACACTTTGAAAATAGCAGAAATAATACTGAGAAAAGGAACTTTGCAATTAACAACAGAACAGCGAAGGAAAATGATTGAGGACAAAAGAAAACAAATAATAGATTTCATATCAAGACAGGCAGTAGATCCTAAAACAAACCTTCCACATCCACCATTACGCATAGAAAACGCCCTGGAACAAATTCACTATTCAATTGACCCNTTCAAACCAGTAGAAGAACAAGCCAAAGAAATAATTAAACAATTAAGAATAATTTTGCCACTGAAAATGGAACAAGTATCCGTCGGCGTCCACATACCAGCAGAATACTCAGCAAAAGCCTATGGAACAATCAAAGGCTTCGGAACAATAAAACGCGAAGAATGGCGAGCAGACGGTTCATGGTACGGAGTAATCGAAATGCCAGTTGGCTTATATGCTCCATTCCTAGAAAAATTAGGAGAAATAACAAAGGGAAGTGGAGAAGCAAAAATAATCTCATAAATCTTAATGATTGATGGTGTGTGAAATTATGCCAACATTTTTTGAAAGAAGACAGCTTGTAACACCAGGAGACTTGATAGCAGAAGGCGCTTACATAGCTGGCGAAAACACGTACGTAGAAGATAATAAAATATATGCATCAAGAATTGGAATAGTAGATTATGAAAACAAAAAGGTAACCGTTGTAGCTTTGAGAGCATTTTACATACCACGTGTTGAAGACATAGTTATAGGAACAGTTACAGAAGTAGGATTCAACGGTTGGACAGTAGACATAAANGCACCTTATCAAGCTCTCTTAAGAGCATCAGATGTANTAAGTAGACCATTCAAACCGCAAAAAGACGATTTATCACAAGTACTAAATGTAGGCGATCTAATAGTTGCNAAAATAATAGCATATGACAGGGCACATGATCCGCAACTAACAGTAGGCGAACCAGGACTTGGAAAAATAACCCGAGGTCAAATAGTGAAAATCACCCCTACAAAAATCCCGCGAGTAATAGGCAGAAAAGGCTCTATGATATCAACGATAAAACAGGAAACAGGTTGCCAAATAATCCTCGGACTCAACGGAACAATACTGATCACAGGAAAAACTTCAGAAGAAGAGGAGTTGGCAATGATGGCTATTCTTAAGATAGATAAAGAGTCTCATACAAGTGGTTTGACAGATCGCATAGCCCAAATGCTTAAGGAAGAAAAGAAAAAGATGGAGGAGAATAAAAATGAGTCAAAAACCTGAAAAATTAATTGATAAAAAAGGTATAAGGTTAGATGGAAGAAAACCGGATGAATTAAGGTCGATAAAAATTGAGGTTGGTGTTTTATCAAATGCTGATGGTTCAGCCTATATTGAACAAGGGAAGAATAAGATTTTAGCAGCAGTATATGGCCCAAGAGAACTACACCCAAAACATTTAGCACTTTCAGATCGAATGGTTTTAAGATGCCGCTACCACATGGCACCTTTTTCTGTTCAAGAACGCAAATCACCAGCACCCTCGAGAAGAGAGATTGAACTGTCAAAAGTAATCAGAGAATCCCTTGAGCCTGCAATTTTCCTCGAATACTACCCGCGAACAGGCATAGATGTTTTTGTAGAGGTCTTGCAGGCGGATGGAAGCACAAGATGTGCAAGCATAACAGCTGCATCCTTAGCCCTAGCAGACGCAGGAATCCCCATGAAAGATTTAGTAGTGGCATGTTCAGCAGGTAAAGTCGATGGCACAATAGTGTTAGATTTGATGGATACTGAAGATAAGATGGGCGAAGCAGATCTTCCTGTGGCTTTAATGCCGAACTTTAACGCTGTAACACTGCTACAGATGGATGGAAAATTAACCCTCGAAGAATTTGAGAATGCTTTGAATTTAGCCATTGAAGGATGCAAAAAAATCTATGCAATGCAAAAGGAAGCACTTAAAGCCAAGTATGTTAGTGTCAAGGAGGAGGCAGACGAGTAATGTCATCAGTTATCACTCGTGTAAAACAGAAGCAAATTGCCCAGTTAATCTCTAAAGGTAAAAGATTAGACGGCAGAGGCATAACAGATTATCGAGAAATAAAAGTTGAACAAGGCATTATTGAACGCGCTGAAGGTTCAGCAAGAGTATTACTTGGAAGAACAGAAGTCATGGTTGGAACAAAAATTGAAACAGGTGAACCATTCACAGACACGCCCAACGAAGGCGTCCTAACAGTAAACGCTGAACTCGTACCATTAGCTTCATCAACCTTTGAACCGGGACCACCAGACGAAAACTCNATAGAACTTGCAAGAATTGTTGACAGGGGAATAAGAGAATCCAAAGCTATAGACACAGAAAAACTATGCATCCAGCCGGGAAAAAAAGTGTTCGTCGTCTTTGTCGACGTTTACGTGCTTAACCATGATGGAAATCTAATCGACGCCTCTGCATTGGCTGCTTTAGCTGCATTGATTAACACTAAGATGCCAAACTATGAAATTGAAGAAGGCGAAGTGAAAATCAAGTCTGGTTACACTCCATTACCAATAAGAAAACATCCCATAACAGTTACTTTTGCAAAGATAAACGAAAAACTCGTTGTTGACCCATGGCTGGAAGAGGAACAAGTGATGGAAGCTAGACTTTCAATGGCAATAGATGATGACGGCAATATATGTGCAATTCAAAAAGGCTGCAGCGGGTCAATATCGCCGAATCAAATATTAGAAGCCTCAAAAATNGCTAAAGAGAAAGCAGAGGAAATACGTAAAAAACTAGAGTGGTAAAAGATGGGAAGAACAAAAAAAGTTGGACCNACAAGAGGGCTTGGACCCCGCTATGGTTCCACTGTTAGAAAACGCTACATCAAGATAGTTACTGAAATGAAAAAGGCACATAGATGCCCACAATGTGGATTCACCCGCGTAAAAAGAGTAAGTGTAGGCATTTGGAAATGTGGAAAATGCGGATTCACATTCACCGGCGGAGCATACACGCCAACTACAAAACTCGGAATTGTAGCGAGACGTGTAGCTAAAGGCGCTCCAGTAGAGGAAGTAATGAAGACAACTTCAGAAGAAGAAACCAAGTGAGCTCCTCCGAATTTTACTCACAACTTCTAGAAAACGCGCGCGCAAAGCAATGAAAGCAAAGGCAGTTATACGGTTAAAACCTATTTCAGAAAAGCACCTGAAAATAATTAGTGAAGCTTTGACACCTGAAGTCAAAAAACCCGCTACTAAACGCTCTAAAGTGAACGTAGACATGAAAGGAAAATTTTTAATCTTAAGCGTGGAAGCAAAGGACACAATTGCTTTGCGAGCAACGTTGAATGCATATTTAAGATGGATAAACTCAACAATTAATGTCCTAGAAAGCATTGAAAAATCAAGTTTTTGAACCCTTCTTTAATACTTGTCCAAAATCAACTATGCTTTCAAGGAAAGATCATGTGAAAATGCATAATCGCAATTGACATTTATAAATGTAAAGAGGAAATCCACTTAAGGAGTCAAAATATTGTCTCAAAAAGATTTGCTGGATGCAGTTGCTGCAGAAATCAGAGTTTGCACGAAATGCTTGCTTTGGAAAACCCGCAAGAATGCTGTTCCAGGTGAAGGCAACCCAGAAAGCCCACTCATGTTCATCGGCGAAGCACCAGGCTATTGGGAAGATGTTAAAGGAAAACCGTTCGTGGGGGCAGCTGGAAAATTTCTCGATCTGCTAATTTCTACAGTTGGCTTTTCAAGAGACAAAGTTTTCATCTGCAATGTTTTAAAGTGCAGACCGCCTGCAAATCGTGANCCCACGCCAAGAGAAATTGAAACTTGCACGCCATATTTAGATAGGCAGATACGTGCTATCCAGCCAAAGTTCATTATTACTCTTGGAAACTATTCAACGAGTTACATCTTTTCAAAGGCGAAATTACCCTTCAACNGCATAACACAAGCTCACGGAAAATTTTATGAAACGTCCATTCTGGAAATGAAAATAACTGCCTTTCCAACATTTCATCCNGCTGCAGCTCTCTACAACATAAAATACAAGGAGCAAATAACCAGCGACTTTAAACTGCTAGCACAAGAACTTGAAAAGAGAGAAATCAATCGCTNAATCTGTTAACAGACTTAATCTCTTTGATCAGTTCTTCCACATCCCTATAGGTTCTTGATNGCAAATTCTTCAGAAATGTTTCAAGTGCAGCCTGTTCTTCCTCTCTAATCTTCACAAGTCGCCATCCAAGCCGCCTGATTAACATGTTTCTTGTGATGGGATACCGTGTCTTTTCAACAATTTCCCTTATAGATGCTAAACCAGTTGCGCTTGGAATTTTTGGAAAGGTTCCCTCTGCCAGATATCTCATAAAACGTAATGCATCTTCAAACATTGAAAGATTATTAAAGAACACGTAAACATCTTTACTCTTTTTTGCATATGGAACAACAAGCTCTTTCAGCTTTCGCAACTCAACATCACTATACTGGTAGTAATACATTTGCTTGCCTAAACCATGAAGTCGAAAATAGGCAATTTCGCCAACGTAAGCAGGCATAAGCCTAAACGGGTCAGTAACGTGTACAACATTCAACTTTTCAAGAACCTCGCCAAGTTTCTTACGCACCTTTAAAGTTTCCCATGCTGATCCGCGTGTCTCCCAAACCAAAACCAAACCATCACGATCAACAGTTCTAAAAAATTTTTCAGCATCCTTAAGCTGATCTGGTCTAAAAGAACTTGGCGTTTGAAAAAGTAATATTTGCGTTTTTAAAATCTCGCAGATTTGTTTCACATGTTCAAATGCTTGAAGACTTGACGCTTCAACTTTTAGCTTTGCCCTATGACTTATGTCCCTATGCACTTTGACTGTGAATTCGAAATTTTGCGGTGCTTTTACTCGCCAGCCTTCTACAGTTTCAATGCGTGGGTACTGATAAAAAGTGCTGTTTAATTCTACGAGAGAGAAGTTTTCGAAGTATTTTTTCATGGATGTCGGAAAACCGCAACATCCAACCATAATCATTTGAAGTCATCTTGTTATGCGCTTATTTTTGGGGGTGGGCGGACTGGTTTGCCGAGTTTTCTTCGAAGGGCAATACGGTAAAGTTTCCTCAGGGACTTTATTAATTGCTCGACACTTGGCAAGTTTGAATACAGAATCGGAATATGATCATATTCAGCTAATTTAACAGAGGTCTCATCGGGTTTCGCACCGTGGAAAACGACTACTCTTGGCTTCAGATTGCTTACTCGCACAATCATCATGGGTAAAGTTCCATCTTCAACATTCGTGAAAATTAATGCTCGCTCGGTTGTGGCTCCTAAAAGCTGAGAATATTCCAATCCGGAAAGAGTTTCAACAGCTTTTTTACCATCCACAACGGTGTAACCGCAAACATCACGGACATAACTGTTAGAAGTTACAACTTCTCCTTTAATGGCCCTGCAAAGATATTCTACACGCACTGGTATGGGAAATTCACGCAAATCCAAAACAGCCATGCTCGGCGAACTTGTTAATCTAGCAAACTCACGAATAAAACGGCTTCCACGTTCCTCGTCAATTTTTAGAAGAGCCCAAACGAACCTTCTCACAAATCTTGTGCCTGGACTTTTCCGCCTTCCACTTTCATAATCACTAATCACAGAGGATGAGAGAACCATTTTATCTGAAAGACTCATTTGAGAAACAGCAAAAAGTTCACGCCACTTCCGCATAGTTGCCCCAGGCTTGCTTGAGAGAATTATCTCGCCTGCAATCCTTCTGGCAAGAACCTCACGAATGCTTGGAGAAACTGACATGTAAATGCTACCTTTCCAGTCCGCCGAGTCTCCCTTTAGAAACAGTGAAGTATAAAACTGTACCGTTTTTCAAAGTTTCAGAAAAAGAAAATAGGGAATAAATGTTTGCTTATAGAATGGATTCTTTGTTCAGTGGAAAAGCCGTAGTTGCCCTTATGTCATCAGTTCCCAGCACAAACTGCGTAACTCTGTTTAACCCTATGCCGCATCCAGAATGCAGATTGCTGTGCACTTTGTAAAACTCTAGATACCATCTGAAGTCTTCTATGCTTCCACCTTTTTCGACCAATTGTCTGAACATTGTCGAACTCACTAATCGCTGGTAAAGCTTCTCATATCTGTATTCACGCTCAGCTGCTCCAACAGCCTCTCCACTCATGGGCAAAAGCAAATCTGCACTATTCACAACTTTGGAATTTTCGTCATTTTCACGCATGTTGAAGAATTTTATAGCCTTTGGAAAATGCGTCACAAACAGTGGCATGTTACCATGCATTTGAACAAGTGCATTTTCATGTTGGCTTTTCAAATCATCACCCCATTTTATTCCATAATCTGAAAGCAATCCGACCGCTTCAGTATAAGTTATCTTTTCAAAAGGTTCTCTAATTTTTCTAAGCCTTTCTACATTCACATTTAAGAGTCTCAGCTCTTGTTCCCGCTCCTTTAATACGCAGTTTATCATTGAACATATCGCTCCTTCTATATGCGCTAATAAATCCCCGAAGCCACCTGCAAACTCCAGTTCGACCAAAGTGAATTCAGAAAGGTGTCGCTCATCAGCATATGGTTCTGCTCTAAAACTTGGTCCAATGCACCAAACTTTTCCAAGATAAGGCGTTAAAACCTCAAGATAAAGCTGTGCTGTTTGACTTAGATAGGCGTTCTGCCCAAAATAATCCAACTGAAACATTGTTGCAACATTTTCACAAGCTCCAGTTGCCTTTGTCAAATGTGGAGCCACAACTTCGATGAAATTGTGATCCTCAAAGTACCTTCTAGCACCTTTCAACAGACTTGATTCAACT
>JGI24721J26819_10000709_pt1 | contig 37067 bp, 35 predicted proteins | sample YelNatPaOPGAMG01_FD_26819 | JGI IMG/M metagenome (IMG submission 26819) | reverse complement strand
GAGGCATAATAAGAAAGCCATTTTCTAGAACAATAAAGCACATACTCTTAAGACAAGGTTAATTTTTTCTTAATCATAGCAATTGTTCTTCTTAGTCACTTTTTTGGTACATCTACATTCACAAAGCAATTAAGAATGTTTTTTACATGTTTTCGATTTCTTTTTTCAATTCGTCTAGCTTTTCGTAAGTTCTAATTTCCTAGCAAGGTTTTCTGCTTCTTCCCAGTTAACCTTGGCTCTTCTAAAACGTTCTATTGTAACTGGTCTTATATCTTTGACAACTTCTAGAATTAAGTAAGCTTCTACAGATAGAGAAAAGAATCTCTGCCCCCACCTTTCTACTTCTAAAATGTGCTCCGAAAACACGTGAAAAGGATTTCCAAGAAGCGTTGTAGTAAAAATTTCTATAGGGATTGGCTTCTCATCAACTGGGTAGTACACTGTAATGAAATACCCTTTCTTACTTCTTATTAGTTCTGCTCTCATCTCCTCTTTTCCAGACGCTCTTATGTAAGCTTCTTCTACTGCACTCAAAGTAACGTTAGGAGAAAGTAGATCTATATCTTTGCTACTTACATCCAAACTTTGAGTAACTGCAAGTATTTGCGATCCATAAATAACAGTTGGCACCCTTGAGTTAAGAGCTGGGTAAAAAGGTAGCAGCACTGGTAACCATTCATTCATGCTTCTCATGTGAGTTCATCTGCCCAGAGAACTGGAATTGAGTTAAACATCCTTTTTAATAACAGACGATCTGAAATTGGAAGGCCCATTTTCTTTGGCGTTGCTCCAAATTTTCTATACTCCTCTTTCACTCTTTCACATGAGGGCTTAGTTATCCACGAAACAATGGCATCACAGTTCTCAGCTAACCAAACCAAATGCGAAAGGAACTCTTTTCCTTCTTTTCCTAAGGCTTCAGGATTGCGGACTACGCTAATTGCTGTCTCAGCCGCAACTTCTAGTGCCCAAAGTTCTCCGCTTAAACCATTCTTCTTGAGAACTTACATTAAACATGCTTTTTCACTCTTTATTTGCTCTTCGAACACTAAGCATAAAAACTTAAATAAAAAGGTTGTGGTTTTCTTCGATTAAGGTAAAGTAAGGCTTAAGAAGAAAATTGTTTTTCGAAATTTATAGTGACCCAAGTCTCACTATTTTTTGTGTGCTATTCTGTTTTCATTAAAAGCCACTGATCTTCTTTAAACTTTATTAGTTGGTAGATCCCTTTTAGCTTTTTTCCAAGCAACTTAAATTTTATCTTACTTTCAGATTTTTCAACTAGCTCATAGGTTCCTTTATCCCAAATCAAAACTTTTCCAGCTCCGTATTCTCCTTCTGGAATTACGCCTTCAAAATCTGCATACTCCAATGCATGGTCTTCAACTTGTATTGCCAATCTTTTTACTCCACGTTCAACAGGAACTTCTTTTGGTATTGCCCAAGATTTTAAGACTCCATCCATTTCTAACCTAAAGTCAAAGTGGTGGTGACTTGCCCAGTGCTCTTGAACTACAAATATTGGACTCATTTCACTATTTTTATTGAATTAACTTTTCCGGCTTTAACGTGAAGTAAACCCTCCTATTATTCTTACCCTTGTTTTCCACCTTGTTAAGTACAAGTTCTCCAACTTCTTTTGTGTTTGAAACATGTGGGCCGCCATCTGCTTGGATGTCTAATCCTTCTATTTCAACTATTCTCAACTTTTCTACATCTGGTGGCATTGCTTCTGCAAGTTTTACTATTCCGGGAATCTTAAAAGCTTCTTCTCTTGGTAAATAGTAAATTTTTACATTTCTACCCTTAGCAAGTTCTTGGTTGGTTTCCGAGAATACTTCTTCAATTAACTTTCTGTCGAATTTTTCAATGTTTACATCTAGTCTTGACTTATCTACGCCAACCTGATTTCCAGTAATTAGCGCGCCTGTTTTTTTATTAAATACTGATGCTAACGCGTGAATTCCTGTATGCATTCTCATTATAGTGTACCTCTTTTCCCAGTCGATTATTCCTCTTACTTTATCGCCAGTGCTTAAACCTAAGTTAGCTACATGGTGAAATACCTTATCTCCTTCCTTTCTCACTTGATCAACTATGTATTTCTCTTCTCCTTTGAGTATTACTCCTGTATCTTCTGGTAACCCTCCGCCTCTTGGATAAAATGCAGTTTGATCTAGAACAATTTCCTCGTTGCTAACTTCTACGATTTCTGCCTCAAACTCCTTTAAGTAAGAGTTGTCCATGTACAGAAGCTTTGTCATGGTTTTTAATTGTAAGAACGTAGGATTTAAATATTTTATGTTCCTATTAGCACTTTAAGTTAAACAAATTCATCTGGTTTTCTCTTTCAGAGCCTTTACGACTAGTTTAGCGCTACTTTATGTCCAATTTTTCATTTATTTCCTTCTGGTAGTTCTCAATCTTTAGGTCTTCAACATCTTTTACGTTTACAGGCTTCTTCAAATAAGAGGATTCTATAACTGAGTAAGATATTGCCATTGCTTTATAACCTTCAATAGCATCAGTTTCTGGCTTTTTCTTATCTCTTACTGCTGTGAGGAAGTCGTAAAGTTCAACTGCCACTGAGTCATACAAACCATGTGGAAAATATTTCTCTCTTTCTTGTTGTGATGCGTTTAGTAAGAAGAAAGATGCTATGTTCATTCTGAATCCAGTATCAAGTACTATGTTGTCTTCCTTGATTACACCTTTGTTTCCGTATAGCCACTTACCAAAAGAAGATCCTTCTCCATGTCCTGCCCAATATGCAGGAGCCCAAAGTGTAATACAGCCATTTTCGTGATTAAGTATTGCAAACCCAGCATCTTCAACACTATTCTTTACACTTCTTAGTATAGTTCCTCTTTCGTCTCTGAGATACCGCTCCCCTTCAAAAGTTCTTGTAATTCCNATTGCTTCGCTTACGTCACCAGCAAAATATCTAAATAGGTCAGCGTCGTGAACTCCATTATCTAGAACAGGCCCTGCTCCAGCAGATAGNTTTTCATGTCTCCAAGGAGTTCCCGCTATGACNGCATCTCTTCCCCAATTTGGTGCACCTCCAACGCCTCCCAAGAAAATCATTTGAAGCTTCCCTATGTGTCCGTTTTGTATTGTCCATCCTATTGACCTGTTGTTTAAGCTACGTCTATAATTTTCTGCAACAGCAAGTATAGCTTTTCCATCTTCTGNTGCTTCGATCATGTTGTGAGCTGCTCTCATGGTTATCGCTAGCGGCTTTTCTACTAAAGTATGAATTCCTTTTTTCAAAAAGGGAATAGAAAGTATATGGTGTGTCCGATGATCAGTTGCTATGTCAACAGCGTCTAGGTCTTTTATTTCCAAGAGCTTGCGTGAGTCTGGAACTNCTATCGGCTTAGTTCCTTGAAATTCTTCAATGGTTTTAGAGAAGTTTTTCATTCTTTCTTCCACTACGTCGCATACAGCAACAATCTCAAAATCAACAATTCCCTTTTTCTTTATTTCTCCATATTGCTTTAGATGATACGAGGCCATCCCTCCACATCCAACTATTGCTATCTTTATCTTGTCGGACATTTTTGCCGCTTGTAAGTCTTACTTCTGAAATATTTAAAGCTTAATTGAGTAAGCAAGAAGAAGAACAAAAGACGTCCTTAAATACCTTTTTTTTACAATGCTTGTTTTTCTGTTACTTTTAGTAAAACAAACTTAGCTTCCTTGTTGAGTTTGCATTGAAAAGATAGACTGGTCTTTCTTTGCGATTCAGATATTTTTTTAAAAAAAAAATAGAGAGAAAGATTAAAGTTAAGCTTAAGAAGTCTAATTAAGCAAAGTATCTAAGAGAAAGGAGTTCTATAACTACTATGAGCCAAAACTTCAGAAATGCAACGATAAATGGAAATTAAGTTCCTTTAAAGCTATTAATTTAACATTCCAATTCTTTCTAAGTTCGCTTCAACTAAGTTATATTTCGAAATACTAAACTTATATCGCCACTAAGTGAATTCTTAGACCATAACTAGATGCAGATGCTTAAAAAAGTTTATAAATTAAGATAAGGAAGTTTTTCGCTATGAACGAGATGAACTATATGAGTGGTCCTTTGTCATCGCTTCCAAGAATAATTTTTTCAAAAACTAAAAGAATTTCTTCGTACGATCGAACAGGTGGAAATCGAGACTACATTACAATAAAACCAANGGAAAAAGTAAACATAGCTGAAATAAAAGGCGCAGGTATAATAAGACACATTTGGATTACAGCTAATTCTGAAAACAGATACTACCTGAGAGATACTATCCTTAGGATGTTCTGGGATGGAGAAGAAAACCCAAGCGTTGAAGTTCCTTTAGGCGACTTCTTTGGAGTTGGTCATGGAGTTGCAAATCATTTCGTTTCTCTTCCACTTAGCATGATAAGAGGACCAGGACGAGGATTAAANGCTGGAATGAACTGTTACTTTCCTATGCCCTTCTCTAAGGAAGCTAGAATAGAGATAGAGAACGAAAGCAACATAGAAATTAGAAGTTTTTACTTTCATGTTGATTACGAAGAATGGGAAAGCATTCCAGAAAACTACGGAAGATTTCATGCTTGGTGGAATAGAGAAAATCCTTGCAAAGCTATAGAGTACGAGGGAGAAGAACTAAACACAACTGGAGATGAAAACTACCTAATACTCTATGCTGAAGGTGTTGGGCATTATGTTGGTTGTGTTCTAAGTGTTGATAACTTTAATGCATTTCATCAAAACTACACATGGTTTGGGGAAGGCGATGATATGATCTTTGTAGATGGAGAAAAGTGGCCTCCAAGTATTCATGGCACAGGAACTGAAGATTACTTTTTATCTGCGTGGGGTTTTCCTTCTGGTGAGTATTCTGGGCCTTACCATGGTGTTTCCTTGGCTGGCGATGTAAACGAGTGGTCTGGAAAGTGGAGCATGTACAGGTTTCATATCGAAGACCCAATAAGGTTTACAAAGTCAATAAAAGTAACGATAGAACATGGTCATGCTAACGATCAAGGAAACGACTACTCTAGCGTTGCTTACTGGTACCAGAAGGAGCCTCACAAGAAGTTTCCTCCTTTACCAAAAGCGAAGGATAGACGACCAAAAAGAATGTAAATTAAAGCAAAGCTAAACACTTAAAAAGAAAAATTAAAAATCTTATAGTTCATTTAGTAGTTGTTCTAGCATATTCCTAACCTTACTTAATTTATTTGAAAGCTCCTCAACTCTTTGTTTTAGCTCTTCGTTTTCCTGCTTTAACTTTTCATCCTGAGTGCCTATTGTTAGTTCTAACTTTTCGCCTTTTAACATTTTTTCGTAGGTTTCTTTTACTATCTTGCCTGCCTCAGTTCTCCCACTTAAATGGTTTCTTATTGTTGATTCTGTTCTCCCAAGCTCTTCTGCTATTTTAGTAGTAGGAATTCCCGCTCTTTCTCTAGCTAGTGAGCCTGCTGCAACTATCAACGAATCAAGCCAAGTTACTTTATCTTCTGCAGAGCGTATACTTTCAAGTACATCCTGTCTAAAGAGAGTTCCCAATATCAATGAAAGTTCAAGTTTCTTTATCTCTTCTTTTCCAGTTGGTTTTAAAGGAACTTCACCCATTTTCCTCACCTCCCTGATTACTTTGTTCTACAATCCTTATAGCCTCTCCCCTCGTTCTTATAGTTTTGTTTGGGTATACCACTATACCTCTATCCGTTATTTCGAATGGTCTTCTATGAAGATCATGCTTGGTGCCTCGCATCTTCCATATGATGAGCGACCTGATAAGTTCTCCTTCTATCTCATCTAGGTCAAGCCTTAGGATTCCGTCTACAGCATGTTCAACTCCAGGTCCTCCAAAGCCTCTTTCTGTTACGCTAACCTGAGAAACCAGTAATGCAGTCGTTCCTAGACCTGAAAGTACGCGCTTCAGTTGCATTAGAACTCCTCTGGCCATTGCCGGCTTTGTTAAGTATAGTGTTGAGACGGAGTCTATAGCAACCCTTTCAGCTCTTATATCTTTTATAGCTTGCCTGATTACGTCTACCAATTCTGTTACTTCATCGACACTTTTAACAATATATTTTTCTCTCTTAGCAGACTCTCCAATTCCTCCAGTAAAGGCGTCTACAATGGCGAAGGTTCCATTTTCTTCATACTTCCTAACTTCCCATCCAAATGTTGACATATTTCTTCTAACTTGCACAGGATGCTCCTCTAGTGTTACCAAAACTCCTGGTTCGTTTTGCTGTAGTCCATAGTATAAGTACTGTTGGCTAAAGATAGTTTTACCTGTTCCTGGCCCTCCAGAAAGGAGTACTATATTTCTTTTTGGAATGCCTCCATAAAATAGCTCATCCAAACCGGGGATTCCTGTCTTTATTCTCTCTATTCCTGCACTCATAAGGATCACCTCCGAAATATTTTTTATTTGTATATTTGTTAGAGCTCTTCTATTATATAAGCGTTTTTTTACTCTTCTTGTTCACTTTTTGCTTTAAGTCGTTTGTAAATATTATTATATTTTATATAGTAGTTCAGAAACTATTTACTTAAAAGTTTCGTAAATGAAACAAAAATATTTTTAACTGTAGTTTTCACCATTAGAGTAAATTTTATGAGCGAGAAAAATAGTTTAAGAGCTAAAGCCATTGAAGAAGGAAAGTTTTTTGATGACTTTGAAACAAAGTTGTCATACTGGGAGTGGAGAGTAGACAAGAACGCTGGTTTTGAGCTAGAAGAAAGTGTTCTAAAGATGTTCATGGGTCCAACAGAAGCTCTTTATTACTCAAATGCCGAAATTTCTGATGGTTCCTTTGATGATTTACCATGGCAATTCAAGACGGTTGAAATTAAGGCTAGGCTTCTAGAAAAACACTTTGGTAGTGCCGGCTGGGGATTCTGGAATCATAGCATGGTTGTAGAATACTCTATGCCAATTTGGTTCATTTACTTAAGGTCTAGAGGTTCTTATCCATTTTCTGGGTTCTTCGCTCAAGTTGGAAACATATTCCAACCAATACTTCTCCTTGAGAAAAACTTCTTACTAACTTTAGCTTATGTTTTTTCAAAAGTATCAAGCAAAATTGTAGGAGTAAAAGTATTATCGTTGAATCCAACTATGCAGGAGCTTAAGCTTGAAGAGTGGCATAACTATAAAGTAAAGTGGAAAGAAGACGAGGTACTGTTCTATATAGATGAGAAGAAAGTTGCAGAAATTCCATTCTCGTTTAAGAACCAAAACGCTCGTTTAGACATTTGGATAGACAATGCAGTTTTTGAAATTAGAAAAAACGACCCTGGAAGAGTATACAGACATGCGACACAAGAAAATAGAAAGAGAAACTTACTTGAAGTAGACTATGTTAAAGTTTACTAAAAAATGAATCTTTCGATAATAGGCCTCTAGTTTCCTTGAACAATAGTTCTTCTGCGTTAAAAGCAACGCCATTTTGATTGCTTATGCATGAACTAAAGTAGCTAAAGGATTGAAAGTTTCTTTTAGAATACTTTTAACGTTATGATTGCACCTTCGTCCTAATATTGCTGTTGTATTCGTTTTTGAAATATCAGCAGAAGTTAGAAAACTGTTAGGAAAGTTAAGCTAAAAACTTTAGCTTTTCATAATGGACTTCGTTGATGGGTTTTTCTCCTGAGAAAAATCTTCTAAAATCTTCAACTATGGTGCCAAACAACATTTTTCTCCTTTCATCAGAAGGTCCAGCTACATGCGGTGTTAAGAAAACATTGTTAAGTTCATACAGTACACTACCCTTCTGTAAAGGTTCCTCATCAAACCTATCTAAAGCGGCGCCTGCAATCCATCTTTCTTTTAAGGCTTTAACCAAAGCATTTTCGTCTATAAGAGGACCTGCTGTATTTATGATGTAAGCAGAAGACTTCATGAGTCTAAGTTCTTTTTCTCCTATCATGTGGTAGGTTTCAGGAGTAGAGGCTGCATGTAGAGTTACTATATCTGAAACCGAGAGGAGTTCGTTTAAGCTAACTTTTCTAGCGTTGTATGCTGCTAGTTGCTCAAGTTCAACAAAAGGGTCATAAACTAGTATACTAACTTCAAATGGCTTGAGTAACTGTACCAATTCTCTTGCTACTTTTCCAAAGCCTACGATACCTACTACCTTGCCCCTAAGATCAAGGGTTTCTATACCTCTACGATTCTTATAGTCCCAGTCTTTCGCACGCATAGCTTCAATGTATTTAGGAATTCCCCTTAAGCAGTTTAAAATCATAGCCAGAGTAAACTCAGCAACAGATTTAGCTATAGTTGAGGCTGCATTAACAACAACGATTCTTCTTTTAAAGACTTCTTCTGTAACATACGGCTTAACACTTCCAGCAGCATGACCTATGATCTTAAGCTTTTCTGCATTCTTTAAAACCGCCTCAGTGAATTTAGGAGATCCCCAGCTTGTAATGCAACCATCTACATCTACTATAAAATTGGAAAGTTCTTCTTCGTTGAGGTTTCTGTCATAAGGGTTAAAAGTTACTTCTGCAAAGGATTTAAGCTTCTCTTCGTCTTCAACTCTTGAGACAAGTTTGTAAAGCTCTTTGGGTATAGTAACTAAAACCTTAACCTTTCCACTCATTCTAAGTTTGCTATTTCATAGAAATATTTAAATCTAAAGTTCGTTCTTAAGGTAAGGGATCTATATTGGTAAACTATGTTCGAGTTGTTTCTATAACGTTTGGAGGTGCAGGGAGAAAAAGAACTGTACATGAAACCATAGAAAGTAATATGGAAATGATAATGTATCTTTTAAGAAAAGCTGCTCTGGAGAAACCAGACATCATCTGTCTTCCGGAGTGTTCTCCTTTTCTTAACTTAAGCATGAAAGAGATGGTAGATAGTGCAGAAGAAGTTCCGGGTCCTTTATTTAATGAAGTAGCGCATTTTGCTAGAGAAAACAAAACTTATGTTATTTTTCCAATGATGAGGAAGGAAGAAGGAAAAATTTTCAATTCTGCAGTTTTAATAGGTCGAAGCGGAGAATACATCGGGAGCTACAACAAAGTTCATCCAACAATATGGGAGCTTGAAGCTAAAGTTACTCCCGGAGTTGAAGCTGAAACATTTGACTTGGACTTTGGAAAAGTTGGTTTTGCAATATGCTTCGATTTAAACTTTGAAGACGTTATGAAAAAGTTAGCTGAAGACGAAGCTAAGCTTATCTTCTTTCCTTCTATGTACCTTGGAGGTTTACAATTAAAGATATGGGCCTTCAATTGTGGTGCATATTTGGTTTCTTCTACTACGACGGAAGGAAGCATGATTGTTAGTCCACTTGGTAGAATTTTAGCTGTTTCTAGCAAATATCAGCAAGTTGTGTATGAGGATTTAAACCTTGACTACGAAATTTTGCACTTAGACTACAACAATGAAAAACTAGAATCAATAAAGGAGAAGTATGGTCCAAAAGTTAACTTCAAAGTAGCTCAGCCTGAAGCTGTTTTTCTTATGTCTTCTGAGGCAAAAGATGTTACTGTAAAGGGCATAGTTGAAGAATTTGGTCTTGAGACTAGAAGAGGGTATTTTAGAAGAGCTTCTAAAATAAGAGAAAAATCTTTAAAGCTTTAATTTTTTGATCAACCTTTCCTTAGTTAAGAAAGTTTAAGGTGCGAAAAGCTTAAAGCTTTAAAAGGATTTTCAGTACGTTAGTTATGTCTAAGGATTCTGATATTCGCATTCTTGAATTTAATTTCGAATATAAAACATACAAGCTTAGAACTCCCCTAAAGTTTGGAAGTGTTATAGTCGACAAATCAACGTCACTTGTAGTTAGAGCTACTGTTGAAAACAAGTTAGGAGAAAAAGCTGAAGGTTTAGGTTCTATGCCTCTAGCACACGAATGGGCGTTCCCTAGCCCAGTAGTAAGTTCTGAAAAGAAGCTTGAAGCTATGAAGTTAGTAGCAGAATCCTACGGAAGACTTTTAATAAACGAAAGTGACAAGAGTAAGTATCTACATCCTATAGATTGGTTCGTAAAGCTTGAAGAAGAAATACCAAAAATCGCGAAAGAAGTTTCTCAAAAATTAGACCTTAAAGAACAACTCCCAATGCTTGCCTCCTTGGTTGCGGTCTCTCCGATCGACGCTTCTTTGCACGATGGTTTTGGTAAGGTTAATAGAATATGCAGTTACGAAGGTTATAGTGCAAAGTATGTTAGCAATGACTTAAGTTTTTATTTAGGTTCAAGCTTTAAAGGTAAGTATATTTCTGACTACATAAAGCCAAAGTATTCAAGTGAACTACCTGTATTTCATCTTGTAGGAGGCTTAGACAAATTATGGAGAGATGAAGTTAGTTCTGAAGAAGCTAAGAACGCCTTACCTCTAAGTTTAGAGGAATGGATTGAAAGAGAAGGGATTTTCTGTTTTAAGATTAAGCTTAGAGGTAATGACATAGAATGGGATGTAAATAGAACGAAAGAAGTAACCGAAGTTATAGTTGAATCTCTGAAGAAGCAGGGAAAAAAAGAATTCTACCTTTCCGTTGATTCAAATGAAATGCATCCTTCTCCTGAAGCTGTCTTAGAGTATTTACAAAGGGTTAAGAAAGAAGCTCCTCTAGCATTTGAAAAGATGCTTTATGTCGAGCAACCCGTTAATAGGGATCTGGATAAGTACATGTTTAATATGAGAGAAGTCGCAAAAATGAAGCCTGTTTTAGCAGACGAAGGTGTTACAGACATAAACAGTTTTGATTTGGCTGTTAGCTTAGGATGGTCTGGGGTTGCTCTGAAGACGTGTAAAACACATAGTGCGGCACTTCTTCTTGTAGCTAAGGCAGAAGAGTCTAAAATTCCGTACAGCGTACAAGACCTTACATGTCCAGGGTTAGCTCTTATACATTCAGCTGGATTTGCTGCTAGAACAAATCCAATAATGGGATTCGAATACAATGCAAGACAATACTTACCTTTTGCTTTCGCAGAGACTCAAAAGAAATATCCTGAGATATTCAAAGTTAAAGAAGGTAGAGTAAGAACAGGAATTCTTAACGATACTGTTGGCTTAGGATTAAGTTTATGATGCTTCTTCAAACTTAAGTTAAGAACTTATAGTTTTCTTAACCAATCTTCGTTCTCTGACTTGCTTTACTAAACGTACTATCGTAATAAGTTTCAGTGCTTAGTTAAGACTTTCATCTTGCTAGTTCGTAGCTTTTTCTCGTGCGATCCATCTTATACTTATAATCCAGTTTAAGGCAATTTGTTTTTAGAAGAATAGTGTTCGTTCTTTTTCGTCAATTCTAAAACTAATAAGCAGAATACATTTATAAAAGAAAGCTTCGCTCAATTTATGAACTAAAGATGGATCGAATAAGAGTGGGATTTATCGGAGCTGGAAGTATGGCAAATAAAGTTCACTATCCTTCTTTAGCTAGTTTTAACGACGTTGAAATAGTTTCTGTTTGTGATTTAAATGAAACTAGGTTAAACGAAACTGCTAACAAGTATAATGTAGAAAACCGCTTCAAAGATTACAAACTCATGCTTGAAAAAACAAAATTAGACGCCGTTTATGTAATCATGGCTCCAGTTCCCATAAGACTTTACGAAAATGCAGAACCAATGACCGAAGTTGTTGTAAACTGTCTAAGACGTGGCCTAAACGTGTTTATAGAGAAGCCTCCAGGTGTCAACGTTAGGGAAACTAGAAGAATGGCAGAAGAAGCAAAAAATCATGGATGCAAAACTATGGTAGGCTTTAACAGGAGATTCATTCCAGTTTTTAGAAAGGCAAAAGAAATAGTTGAAGAAAGAGGAAATATTTCACATTGTACAGCGGTATTTCATAAAAATACTATTGGGCAGCCTCAACCTTGGGATATGGTAAGTTACCTTGTAGCAGATGTTATTCACGCTGTAGATGCTCTTAGATTTATGAGTGGCGAAGCTAAAAGCGTTGCTAGTTATGTTGCAAGCTTTTACTCTGATTATCCAAATAGCTTTAATGCTCTCATAAAGTTCAATAACGGTAGTGTAGGACACTTATGCTCAAACTATTCTTCAGGAGGAAGAGTACATTACTTTGAAATGCATTCTCGTGGTATCTATGCATTGGTAGATGTTCCACTTGATCCTCCTGAAAAACAGCAAGCTTTCATTTTAAGAGACGACAAGCCTTACGACGAAATGGAGACTTTAAGAAACCTAGACTTAGTAGATGGACGCAAAGATTTTCATGTTTTGTACGGCTACATTCAAGAAAATCGTCACTTCATAGACTGTATAAAAAAGGATGAAGAACCTGAAACTAATTTTGACGATGCTGTTAAAACTATGGAACTCGTGGAGCGTATAGTTGCTTCTAGTATGAGGTGACTTCTTGTGCAGTTCGTACTGTTTTCTAAGATGTTCCAAACTCTCTCGTTGTCAGAGTTCGCAGACCTAGTAGCAAGCATGAAGCTTGATGGCGTAGATCTAACTGTTAGGCCAAACGGTTATATTAAACCTGAAGAAGTCAAAGAGAAACTTCCTAAAGCAGTAGAAATCTTTAAGAGTAGGGGTTTACAAGTACCAATGCTAACTACAGCAATAACTTCTTCAGAAGAACTATACTCAGAAGAAATTTTTCGTACTGCTTCCTATCTTGGAGTGAAGTACATTAAGCTAGGTTATTGGACGTATATGGGCTTTGGTTATTTACGAAAACAAATAGAAGAAGTAAGAAGGCAACTTAAGGGTGTTGAAAAATTAAGTAAAGAATACAATATAACGGCAGGAGTTCACATTCATTCTGGAATGTTCATAACTGCTGAACCTACTGTGCTATGGCTTATACTTGATGGTTTTGATCCAAATTTAGTTGGAGCTTACATAGACCCAGGTCATATGTGCGTAGAGGGAGGTCTTGCAGGTTGGCTCATGGGATTAGATATACTGGCGGATAAGATAAGAATAGTGGCCATAAAAGATTATGGATGGTTTAAAGTAAAAGGGCAATGGGCCGCACGTACAGTTCCAATTGGTCAAGGATTAGTTCAATGGAAAGAAGTATTCCGTATTCTCAAACAAATAAATTTCAGTGGCCCCTTGTCTGTTCATAGCGAATATGATGCGCCTCTAAACAAAATCATAAAGCTCACCAAAAAAGACATCAATCGTCTAAGAGAACTTGTATGAAAGTAATTCTTGACATGGAGTCATCAAAATTTAAATTAGGTTTAAAAATTAGTTCGTTAAAAGTGAGCCTGCATACTTGACCTAAGGAACATATGCATTTAGTTTGATTTGAACTCAATTATAAAAATTAAAGTATGTACAGTAATCACTGCAGTATTGTAGTGAGGATTTAAATACTTCTGATAATAAAATATTTAATTAAGAACATGGACGAAGTCACGAGTATAAGAATCGATGCAGAATTATGGAAAAAAGTCGAGATCTTAGCTGCCAAGAGAGGAGTAACTTTGAGGTCTCTCATAGAAGAGCTTTTAGCTATGGAGGTCGAAGCAGAAGAGTTACTTAGCGAGAAGGTGGCTATAGATGAGTCTACAGTTAAAGCTCTGCTAGAGGAAAGGAAAACGGGCAAAGTGCCATTTATAATAGTCAGCAAGAAAACAGCTGTTGAACTAGTGAGGGAAGGTAGAGGTGATTAAAGCTTATATTGATACCAACGTAGTAGTCGCACGGTATAAACCTAATGATCCTCTACATGAGATAGCTGAGAAGCTATTTAACCTTCCTCAAGTAGAACTATACGCCTCACCACTCACGCTAGTCGAACTCTATTCCGTTCTTTCAAGAGTACATATATAGACTTCTTTAATAGGCATAAAGAAAAAGTCATTACATCTACTTATATTTTTCATAGTAAAAGATTGTAGATTGCAATTGAATTTCAAGATCTTATTTTTCTCGAAGAATGGTGACTAGTTATGAGGTTCATGCGCCATTAGAATATCATTTAGCAATAGAACTGTCAGAACAGCTAAAACTGAGAACACTAGACCTTCTTCACGTGGCCTATACCTCTATTCTAAAGCGGGCTAAGATAACAGATACCCTAATTACTGAGGACGAAGAAGTTCTGGAAAGCAGAGAGCAAATACTTAATTCAGCAGGGGTACAAGTTAAGTGTCCGCGGGATGTTATAATGGATGTTCAAAAAACCTGACATTAAGTTGCAGTTTTGTATCATTCTTAAAAAAACTTATTAGGACAAGAGCTGTAAGGCGATGGCTATAGAGTAAGGCAATGAAATTAGATCATAAGTGGCATGCTCTTCCCATAGAGAAAGTCTTCGAGCTACTTAAAACAAGAAGAGAAGGTTTATCTCAAGAGGAGGCAAAAGAAAGACTTTCCTTGTATGGCTTTAACGAGATTGAAAAAGAAAAAGAAAAATCATTTTTTTTGCTCTTTTTGCAACAATTTAATAATCCACTAATGCTTCTTCTAATAGCTGCTACCTTATTCTCAGCTCTTATAGGAGAAGTTCTTGATGCAATTGTTATTCTTGTTGTTGTAATGGCTTCAGCGGGACTTGGGTTCGTTGAAGAATATAGATCAGAGAAAGCAGTTCAACTTTTAAAGAAACTTACTTTGCCGGAAACACATATTATACGGGAAGGCAGAGAGATCTCTGTTCCAACAAGAGAGGTTGTAATTGGCGACATTGTTGTTCTTAGAGCTGGTGACCGGGTTCCAGCAGACTTAAGGCTAATTGAAACTTTTAATTTGAAGATAGACGAATCTTCTCTTACTGGAGAATCTGTTCCAGTTGAGAAGTTTGCCACAATTTTACCTACAGATACTTCTTTGTTTGACAGAGTAAACATGGCCTACAGCGGAACACTTGTAACTTATGGAAGAGGAACAGGCGTTGTTGTTGCAACTGGGATGAATACCGAATTTGGTAAAGTTGCTAAAATTGTTCAAGCTGAAGTAGAAGTTGAGACACCCTTAGAAAGGCGAATTAACACTATAGGAAAATGGCTAATAGCATTCTCTTTAGGTGTTTGTGGCGTTGTAACTTTTCTCGGAATCTTAAGAGGTAATCCTTTACTGGAAATGATTCTTTGGGGTATAAGTTTAGCTGTTGCTGCGGTTCCAGAAGCTCTTCCTGCTGTTGTAACTGGCTCCTTAGCTATAGGAATGTATGAGATGGCAAAAAGAAAAGCTATTGTTAAAAGGCTTCCAGCAGTAGAGACCTTAGGCTGTACTTCAGTAATATGCTCCGATAAAACTGGTACGATGACAAAAGGAGAAATGACTGTTAAAAGGATATTTGTTAATGGAAAGTTTTTTAGTGTTAGTGGTTCTGGCTATGAGCCAAAGGGCTTTTTTTACTTTAACAATGAAAAAGTGAACTTAGAGAAAGAGAAAGAACTTTACTTACTGTTGAAATTTGCAGCCTTATGTAACGATGCTAAGCTAATTTTTGAGAATAACGCATGGCGAGTTGCTGGCGACACCACAGAAGGTGCTTTGCTTGTAGCAGCAAGAAAAGCAGGAATTACTGAAGAAGAGCTCAACGTTTACGAAAGAGTAAACGAGATACCTTTTACTTCCGAGAGAAAGAGAATGACAACTATACATACTGTCCCAGAAGGAGAAAAACTTACTGTTATAATGAAGGGTGCTCCAGAAGTTGTTGTTAAAATGTGTGCTTATGTTTTAGAAAATGGAGAAATAAAAGCACTTAGCGAAGAAAAAATAGCAAGAATCTTGAAGGTAAATGAGAATATGGCCAAAGAGGGCTTAAGAAATATTGCAGTTGCTTACAAAGAAGAAAAGGAATTGCCAGGGGAAATCAACGAAGAAGAATTCGAAAAGAACTTTATATTCCTTGGAATATTTGGTATGCTGGATCCTCCTCGTGAGGAGGTTAAAGAAGCAATTCGTCTTTGCAAGGATGCTGGAATAGATGTTGTAATGATAACTGGAGATCACAAACTCACTGCTGAAACTATTGCTAAAGAGCTTAATTTACTTGGTGATGAAAATAACGCAGTACTAACTGGAGTTGACCTTGAAAAAATGAACGAAGCGGAGTTATCAAGATTAGCTGAGAAAATTAAGATCTATGCTAGAGTTTCTCCTGAACACAAGATGAAAATTGTTACCGCATTAAAAAGCAAAGGTCACGTGGTAGCGATGACTGGAGATGGAATAAACGATGCTCCTGCATTAAAAATGGCCGACATAGGAATTGCAATGGGCATTACTGGTACTGAAATAACTAAAGAATCTGCGGATGTTGTATTGGCTGATGATAACTTTGCCACCATAGTTAATGCAGTTAAAGAAGGAAGAAGAATATTCGACAATATAAGAAAATACCTTGTTTATTTGCTTAGATGTAATATTGCAGAAATACTTTTCATGTTAGTTTCAACGTTACTTGGGTTACCTCTTCCTCTAACCGCAGTACAGCTTCTTTGGGTTAATCTAACAACAGATGGACTTCCCGCNTTAGCACTAGGAGTTGAACCTGCAGAAGAAGATGTTATGAAAAGGAAACCAAGAAGTTTGAAGGAAAGTGTGTTTACAAAGAGAGATATCTTAGTCTACTTTGCTCTCGTTCCGGCAATAGCGACTTTGCTTTTACTTTACTTGTTTACTTGGAGCTTGAGTAACGAAAGCTTAGTGGAGGCCAGAACTCAAGCTCTTACAGCTATGATCCTAATGGAACTTGTTATGGCTATTTCTTCTCATTCTCTTTCAAAACCAATAATTAAGGCAGAACCATTTTCGAACAAATTCTTGTGGTATGCTGTTTTCTCTTCGTTTTTACTACAGATCTTAGTTCTTTACATTCCATTTTTGCACCCTGCATTTGACGTAACATATCCCAGCATTCAAGATTGGTTGTTTGCAGTTCTCTCTTCTTTTTTGGTCTTTGTTATCGTTGAAGTTCTAAAGCTTTTTAGCTAACTTTACAAAAGATTTAAAAAATGCTCTAGCTACCCTACTTATAGAAGATAGCTTCGTTGAAGATAACAAACAAGGAAGAACTTTCGAGAACAAGTCGAAGAAAAGATGCTCTTGAAATACTTGAAGAAGGCCTAAAAGCTGCTGACCCAAAAAGTTCAGTAAAGGAAGCACTTCGTAACTTAAAGGATGAGCTTAATAAGGCAAGAAGGATAGTTGTGATTGGATTCGGAAAAGCCTCCATAAAGATGGCTGAAGGTTGCGAAGAAGAGTTAAGCGACAAAATTTACGATGGAGCGATAATAGCACCAAAGGGTATAGAAGACAAAAAACTTAAGATAATAAAAGTATTTGAAGGCACTCATCCAATTCCATCTGAGGTTAACGTAGAATCTGCAAAAAAATTAATTTCTGTTTGTTCGAACTTAACTAGTGAAGACCTTGTGATTTGTCTTATTTCTGGAGGTGGTTCTTCACTTTTAACTTTTCCAGCTAATGACATTTCTTTAGAAGAGAAAAAGTTAACAACAGATGTTCTTCTAAAATCCGGTGCTGACATAAGAGAAATAAACACAATAAGAAAGCATATTTCAAAAGTTAAAGGTGGGCAGTTACTTAACTTCTTAAAGCCAGCAAAAGTTGTTTCACTTATTCTTTCTGATGTGGTTGGAGANCCAATTGAGTACATAGCCTCGGGTCCAACATCTCCTGACTCNTCAACTTTTAAAGANGCTTTAAGTATAATCAANAAGTATAATTTAGTGAATAAGTTGCCAAAAAGTGTTGTTGAAAGAATAGAAAAAGGAGTTAGAGGAGAAATTTTAGAAACTCCTAAACCTGGAGATGAAATTTTCAACAATGTAAAAAACATTATTGTTTCTAACAACATGAAGTCTCTAGTTGCAATGGANAAGAAGGCTAGTAGCCTAGGCTATAATACGATAATCTTAACTTCTTACGCTCAAGGTGAAAGTCGAGAGGTTGGAAAGTTTTTATGTGCAGTGATAAAACAAATTTCTTCGTATGATATCCCTATTAAGAAACCTGCGTGTGTAATACTAGGAGGTGAAACAACGGTAACAGTAAAAGGCAATGGAAAAGGAGGAAGGAATCAAGAACTTGTACTTTCTATTGTTCTAAATTGTAAAGACGTAAAAAATTTTGTTTTTGCTTCCATTGGAAGTGATGGAATTGACGGCTATACTGACGCCGCAGGCGCAATAGCTGATAATTTTTCATTAGAAGATGCTGTTAACAGTGGCTTAAAACCAGAAGAATTTCTAGAAAACAATGATTCTTACAACTTTTTTAAGCAGACAAGAGATTTGATCTTTACTGGCCCAACAGGAACAAATGTGAATGACTTTACGGTTGCCCTAATTTTTTAGACTAAGTACTTGGCACATGCTTAGTAGGTAATTGTAAAGTAACAATCCAAGTTCACCTTTCTTGCCATCTTTACTGTTATATAGCATTCTCGTCGTTCTNCTGATACGGAAAGCGAATTTTCTTTACATTCTTATCAAATAGGTTCAAGTTCCTTAGACAACGTAAATCTAAACAGCTTCTAAAGTTCTTCTTGCGTTCTGTATTATTTCTTCGTTTTCAACTTTTAGTCCAAAATCTGAAAGAGANCTAAGAATAGCATTCAAAGTAGTTAAAACGTGATACCGATTAACTTCTCCCATATTGCCTATTCTAAATATTTTTCCTCTTAGCTCTCCNAATCCTCCTGCAATCACTACTCCGAAATTCTTTTCTAGGTTTTCTCTAAATTTCTTATCCTCTATATTCTCTGGGTATTCAAAGGATATAACAGTGTTTGATCTTGCTTCTGGTTTAACAAAAGGTTTAAGCCCAGCAGCTTCAAGAGACTCGTAGAAAGCTTTTGCGGTAATTCGATGTCTCTGAATTCTCCTTTGTAGCCCTTCTTCAAGTACGAGACTTAAAGCCTCGTCGAGAGCATAGAATAGCGGTACTGCTGGAGTATAAGGCGTCTCCTTTCTTAAATTTGAATACTCTATGTACTTTGCGAGGTTAAAGTACTCTGAGTGTATTTCGTTTTTCATTACATACTTTGTAGCCTTTTCACTTATACCTAGTATCGCCAACCCTGGAGGTGCAGCCAAACATTTTTGACTTGCAGTAACTACTATATCGATACCCCACTTATCCATTGGAAGCTCATCTCCAGCAAGTATCGAAACGGCATCTACAATCGTGAAAGCATTAAAATCCAAAGCAACATTCGCTATTTTATCTAACCAATTAATCTTAGTACCTGGAGAAGTATCATTATAAACTATGCAAAAAGCTTTTATGTCTCTTACTTCTTCTGTTTTTGCCTTTACTTCCTCAAAACTTGGTGCATTTCCTAGAGGAGCTTCTACGCAAACCGGATTTCCACCGATTAATCTAACGTATTGAGCAACTCTTCTACTAAATTCGCCAAAAACTGGAATTACTACATTGTCACCTTTCTTTACTATGTTGCTTATAGCCGCTTCAACACCTCCCGTACCAGAAGAAGATAAAACTACGATGTTTTGTTCAGTTTCAAATACTTTTCTAGCTTTTTCTTGTATGTTTTTATACAGATCGTGAAACTCGTTTCCTCTGTGGTTTATCATGGGCTTCGTCATCGCATGTAGCACTCTTTCTGGAACATTGGTTGGTCCTGGGATCATGAGAAGTTTCTTTTTTTGTTGATAGTCCATGAACTTAGCTTTAGTGTAACAACTTAAAAGCTTTAAAGAAAAGCAACATTAACGTTTTTTTAAAATTTAAAAAAGGCAAACTACCTTAATGCTCTCGTAGTTAAGATGAAAAAGAAAATTATCATAGTTGGTTTTATTTTATCTTTAACCTTAGCTACACTTATTTTTGAGTACATCAATCTTAATGTTTTTCAAAAAGAAGCCATCACAAAAAACCTGATAAGTATAGAAGATATGGATGGGCGACTAGTAAAGATACCTGAAAAAATCAATAGAACTGTTGTGCTAAGTGGTGGAGTTGTTGAACTCATGTGCGTTTGGGGTATTGGTAATAAATTAGTTGGTACAACGTCATACATAAAGAACCATACGGTGATAGGAAAGCTAATTGGAAATAACAATGTAACTGAAGTTGGATTTTATTCTTCTAACATAGACGTAGAAAAAGTTCTATCTTTAAAACCAGACTTAGTTATTGCCTACAGCCCAAAATTTTATGGTGATTCAACTTACAAGGATGAAGTACAACAAATCGAGAGTAAAGGGATTCCTGTAATTTACGTTTATGTTAGAAGCTTACCCGAGTTTTACAAGCTAATACGCTTAGTTGGAAGAATATTCAACTTAACTGATTCTGCAAATAGCACAATTTCTTATGTACAGTCTATAATGAACTTAGTAAAAAACGAATCTTCAAAAGTTCCAGAGTCAAAAAGAGTTAAAGTTCTTTTTCTCTATGGCTCTCCAACTGTAGTACAAACGGTTCAAGGTGATGTTAGTTTCATAAATGACCTTATAGAAAATGCAGGTGGAGAGAATGTAATCAAGAACGCTGGTCAGGAATTCGTTAAGGCTTCTTTCAAAGACATAGCATCATGGAATCCTGATATCATAGTACTATGGAGTTATCCTCCAGAATTCTCTCCTGAGTACATTATGAATATTTCTGATTTAAGTAACGTGAGTGCAGTAAAGTACAAGAGAGTATACAAGCAACCAGAGTCTTTAGATGGCTCAATTTGGACGATTCGTTCTGCGCTTTTTGATGTATGGTTACTTAAAGTTTTTTATCCTAATGTTCCTATTAACTTTACGAAGGTTGTTAATGACTTCTCAAAAAGATTTTACAACTTTAGCTTAGTTATAGCTTCTAATTCTTAATGTTTTTTGATTTATGAAAACTTAAACGAATATAACACGTAAGCCCTAGATAAACTGAAACTAAGCTCTACACTACCTAAAGTTCTTTCAAACTATAAAAGTTTAAATGTAGCAAATAGTGCTACTCTGCTTTATGTCACATTTCTATAATAAGTTTTCTAACCCCAACATTAAAGTTAAAGCCGGAAAGCTATTCCTTAGATCTTTTAGCTTAGAAGAGTTGGCTGAAAAGTTTGGTACCCCACTGTACTTAGTTGATGCAGAACGGATAGAAGCGCGTTACATTGAAGTTTATAAAGCCCTTTCAAAATACTTCACAGAGTTCAATGTTGCTTATTCTTACAAGGCAAATCATAGTTTATCTGTAGTAAAGTTGCTTGCAAACCTTGGAGCTGGTGCCACGATAGTATCTTCTTTAGGGTTAGAACTTGTTTTAGTCTCTGGTGTAAGTCCTTCTAAAATTGTGTTCGATGGTCCTAGTAAATCAAGTGAGGAGCTAACTCAAGCTATAAACACTGGAGTTGGCATTATCAATGCTGAATCTTTTGAGGAGCTACTTTTAATAAATTCAATAGCGCAAAACTTAAACTGTGTAGCTAATGTTGGAGTAAGAGTGAATTTAAACATAAGAGCGAACACTCATAAGAAGATATCTACGGGTCTTTTGTCGCATAAGTTTGGAGTAAGTTCCAACGATCTCATTCGTTTTTTACCAAAAATAAAGAAGCTTAAGAATGTTAGTCTCATCGGGCTTCATTCTCACATTGGTTCTCAGATTCTTAGTCTAGAGCCATTTGCAGAGCAAGCTAAAATTTTAGCAAAGCTTTACTCAAGAGTAATTAAGGAGTTTAAAGTACCGTTAAGTACTGTTGACCTAGGAGGAGGGCTCGGAATATCCTACAAAGTGGGGGATTCAAACATAAGCTACGAGGACTATGCTAGTGTTGTCTTTAGTGAAATAAAAAGTATTGTTTCCAAGGAAGGAGTAAACTTTCCAAAGATCGTAGTTGAGCCAGGGCGATACATCGTTGCAGATTCAAGTATCTTGTTAACTAAAATAAACTACGTGAAGAAATTAGGCAATAAAAAATGGCTCCTTGTTGATGCCGGAATGAACGACTTCATTAGAGTTGCTCTCTATGATGCCTATCATGAAATTCTTCCTACAAGAAAGCTCAATAGGAAATTTTTGGAGAAGTACAACGTAGGAGGTCCAATATGCGAATCTTCGGATGTATTCGCTTTAAACAGAAAACTTCCGGTTATGAAGTCTGGAGAACTGCTTGCAATACTAGATGTTGGAGCTTATGGTTTGTCAATGGCAAGTAACTACAATGTTCGCCCTATTCCAAGAGTTATTATGGTTTGGAAAGATAAAGTGAAGATTGTTAGGGAAAAAGAAAGCTTAGAGGACATAATTAAAAAAGAAAAGGTCCCAGATTAAATCCAAGAATTGATTCCATCTTCACATTCTTCTTCACAAGCGTAGTTCAAAAGTTATAACTTAATGCGAGCATATCTTCTTTCTTGGAGTTTTACAATTTTTATGACCCAAAAAGAAAGACAAAAAGTTTTAGAAGTGCGTAGATTAATACCTTATCCTTTCTATTTACCTAGACTCGAAAATACTTATAAACATTTTCTATCAGGCAATAACAAGGATGTTAAAAGACAAAAGGTATGATCTTGACGAAAGAGACCTAAAGATTCTAGAGATACTGAAGAAGGATGCAAGGACTTCATTCACAGAAATTGCTAGAACTTTGAACATCTCAGAAGGTGCAGTTAGAAGACGAGTTGAGCATCTGGAGAACAGTGGTATCATAAAGAAGTTTACAATAGAAACTTCTTTGCCTACTGTAAAGGCAATAATCCTCGTTTCAACTACTCCAGAAGTTCCTAATCCTACGATCTCGAAAGAGATAAGGAGTCTTGAAGGCGTTGACTGGGTTTATGAAGTTACAGGGCAGTTTGACATAACAGTTTCAGTTTCTGGTCCGAATATGACATTCATTAATAAATGCATAGATGAAATTCGTTCAGTTAAAGGAGTTCTTCATACGAATACTCTCATTGTGCTCAGAGAATGGTAGTCTTTTCGTATGCTTTTTTGGCCTTAAAATTTATTTTTGTGCTATTGACTGCTAAGCGCCATGAGCAAAACTAAGGTAATAATAGCAGTTTGTCCTCAGTGCGAGGGTAACATAGAAGTTCCTGGCGATGCAATTCCAGGAGAAGTAGTTAGCTGTCCAGACTGCGGTGCAACTTTTGAAGTAGATGCTATAGATGGTGACAAGGTTTCTTTAAAACAAATAGAAACCCAGGGTGAAGACTGGGGAGAGTAAGTTATGGCTAAAATGGCTATAGTATACGACATTGTAAGACAAGAAGAAAAAATGTTAACGAAGGAAGCAAGTGAAAGAGGATTCGAGGTAGCAATGTTGAATCTTGATCATGCATATTTTAATCTAAGTAGCAAAGATAACTTGCCCTACGATGTTGCGTTGCAAAGGAGCATAAGCTACTTTAGGTCTCTTCACTCAACAAAAGTTTTAGAAGATTTTGGCGTAAGAGTAATAAATAGCTTTTATACCACTCTAATAAGTGGAAACAAACTGTTTACAACTTTAGCTTTAGAAAAAGCAGGTGTTCCTACACCAAAAACATTCTTGGCTTTCTCGGAAGAGCAAGCTATTAAGGCTACAAACGAACTTGGTTATCCTGCTGTTCTAAAGCCAGTTGTTGGCAGCTGGGGACGATTAGTCAGTGCGCTTAACGACGAAGAATCAGCAAAGGCAATACTTGAGTCAAGAAAGTTTATGCATCCTCTTTATCAAATTTACTATGTCCAAAAAAGAATTAGTAGACCTCCTAGAGACATAAGAAGCTATGTTATTGGAGATCAATACGTAACTGCAATATATAGGTACTCGCCTCCAGGTGACTGGAGAACAAATACTGCAATAAGTGGAAGAGCAGAACCCTGCCCAAAGTCAAAAGAGTTGGAAGAATTAAGCATAAAAGCTGCAAAAGCCGTAAACGCAGAATATATAGGTGTTGATTTTATGGAGTCGCAGAATGGGTTAGTGGTTCACGAGGTTAATAGCTCAACAGAATTTAAAAACACAGTTAGAGTAACTGGAGTTAATATTCCAAAGCTAATCGTTGATCATATTTATTCTTTGATTAAGAGGTGATGAAAATGGAAGAAAACTCTCAGAATGAAGGTCCAGAACTTTTTAGAGACATCTTTCCGTACTACGCTCCTCCAAAAATGGTTTACGATGGATTTGATCCAGATAAAGACAAGATATATCTAACTGATACTACTCTTAGAGACGGACAGCAAGGATGGAGAACCCTAACTGTTGAAGAGTCTCTAGAGATTTACGATGTACTCCATAGGCTCGCAGGTAAAGATGGAATAATCACAACAACTGANATGTTTCCGTACACTCAGAAAGATAGAGAGACAATAGAGAAAGTAATTTCAAGAGGTTATANCTTTCCTGAACCAATAGGGTGGATAAGAGCAAGAGAAGAAGACTTAAACCTAATATTACAAACAGAGCTTAAACAAACAGTTTTGCTTTGCTCGATTTCGGATTATCATATTTACTACAAGTTGGGATTAGATAGAAGAAAAGCCGTTGAAAAATACTTGTCAGTTATTTCAAAAGCTTTATCGAAGGGAATTTCTTTGAAAGTTTCTCTGGAAGATATTACAAGAACAGACGTAAGGGGTGTAGCNATACCTTTTATTAGAAAAGTTCAAGATTTAGCAGAAGAATACTCAACTTCTGTTATCTTTAAGTTAGCTGATACGCTAGGTGTTGGATTACCATTTTCTGAAGCGCCCTTGCCTAGAAGTATTCCAAAGCTTGTTAGAACGATAATAAAAGAAACTCCAATAGAAGGCTTAAATTTAGAATTTCATGGTCACAATGATTTTCATTTGGTTGTAGCAAATCATACTGCAGCTTGGGTCAATGGCGTTGCATATTCTAATTGTACTTTGTTTGGAGTTGGAGAACGAGCGGGAAACTGTCCTTTAGAAGCAATGTTAATAGTGTATCAGGAGCTTATGGGTAACAAATCTAATGTCGACTTAACTTCCATAAAAGATGCAGCAAGCTTGTTTAGAAGGCTTGGATTTCATATTTCAGAATATTACCCTCTAGTTGGAACCAATGCCTTTCAAACGAAGGCTGGTATTCACATAGACGGCATGTTGAAGAATCCAGAAGTTTATTTGCCGTTTGACCCTGAAAGAGTGCTTGGAATAAAACCAAAGGTAGAAATTAATTCTTACTCTGGAAAAGCTGGAGTCGTATACTGGCTCTTAAACAACTTTAATATAAGTCATGACCACATTAAGAATGATAAAAGAGTAGACTTAATGTACTCTGAAATCGTGAAAATGTTTGAGAGTGGGAGAAAGAATCCAGTTACAGACCTTGAGATGCTAAACTTAGTGAAAAGCTACATGCCAGAGTTGCTCGAAAACGTTAAAAGTGAGAACTAGGATTTTTCTCTTTATTTTTCATTTTACTTTCTAATAGTTCTTTTTTGATAAGTAAGAGAGAAATGTTTTTATCTCTATTTTCTTACTCAAATAAACTATGCTTGTCAAGAAAGAATTTGTGTTTATCACGTTATTTTTATTATTTTCATTTACATTAAAAGCTCACGCCGGAGACAATTCTGTTCTTTTAGTAAAAGTGAATGGTGAAATAACAAGAGCTACTGAAGTTATGCTTAGCGACGCAATCAATTTCGCAAACAGTTACAACGCTAGACTTATCATAGTTGAGCTAAATACCCCTGGAGGTGAATTAGACTCCGTTCAATCCATAATGGAGATGTTTGATGCTTCTAAAATACCTGTTGTTGTATTCGTTTATCCAATCGGTGCTTCGGCTTGGAGTGGTGGAACTTACATTCTAATGGCATCTCACGTAGCCGTTATGGCCTCAGGTACTACTATAGGTTCGTGCCAACCAGTTACTGAAACAGGTACACCAATAAATGAATCCAAGTATCTAAACGCGTTAATTGCACTGATGGTAAATCATGCTGAGCTTCATTCTAGAAACGAAACTGTTGCTAGGCTATTCATCACTGAGAATTTAAACCTGGATCCAGAAGATGCGCTAAAGTACCACGTAATAGAACTAATAGCTAACGATGTAAATAGCCTACTAGTCGAACTTAACAACTACAGCTTAGTGTCTTTATCAAGTAAATACGGTTCAAACTTTTGGAAATTCTTACCAACTTCTTCTTTGCAAGAAAACTTAAGTTATTCAAAAGTTATTTCCTTTAGAGGTATAAGTGATGCTCATATAGTAGAATATACTCCAGGCTTAAATTACGATATTCTAACCTTTCTTTTTAACCCTTTAGTTTATTCTTTGTTTCTCCTTGTAGGCATTGGACTTGTGTTTGTTGGAATTAAAACACCAGGTATAGGTATGGAGTTACTTGGAGCTCTTCTCATTCTTCTTTCGTTCATTGGATTTGGTGCCGTTGGAATAAATTTAGCATCGTTGATACTTATTTCTCTTGGTTTAATGCTTATAATTGCTGAAATAAAGACCGGAGCTGGAATCCTTGCTCTCGCAGGTTCTTTTTGTATTGTTTTAGCTGCATTCTTAATTTTTCCATCGCCTCAATGGCTAATTAATCCAAGTACCATCAACGAAATTAGAACAATCTTAGTTGTTTCTTCTATCGCAATTGGAATTGCCTTCTCCGTCTTTGCGTACAAAATAACTGAATTGAAAAAGATGAAAGCAAAAGTAGGAAGTGAACTAATTTTAAATTCAACTGGCGTAGTCGTAAAAAAATTGGAACCATTTGGAGAAGTTCGTATTCAAGGAGAAATCTGGCGAGCAAAAACCGAAGATGGCTCTACTGTAGAAGAAGGTAAAAAAGTAAAAGTTGTTGCAAGACAAGGTCTAATCTTAATAGTAAGAAAGGAAGAAAATACTTAAATAGTTCCTTGGTAGCTTTGGTATCTATGAATAGCTCTGAGAAGCAGAAAAACTTTGGTGGACTCTTTTCTTCTTTGTTCCTAATTTTTCTTCTGTTAGTCGTTTTGCTTCCATTCCTACCTTTCTTACTAAGTTCGCTTCAGCTTCCACCAACAAGCTTTTCTTCTATATCTCTAAACTTATCTCTAATAATTTTTGGAGTCGTAGTACTCTTCATAGCTATTTTCTTAATAAGTGGAATACATGTAGTTAATGAATGGGAAAGGCTTCCAGTTCTAAGGCTAGGCAGATTTGTTGGACTAAGAGGTCCAGGAATAATTTATGTTATTCCAATAATTGAAAGAGTTCCAATTAAAATTTCTCTTAGGTTAGGTACAATGTCACTTCATACTGAGCAAACACTAACTGCAGACAATGTTCCAGTTAATGTAGATGCTGTAATGTACTACAAACCAGTAGATCCTGAAAAATGTATATTAAATGTTGAAGATTATATTGCCGCAACTCAATGGAGTGCTCAAACAACGCTTAGAGAAGTTATTGGGAAAGCAAACCTAAACACGTTGCTTTCAGAAAGAGAAGAAATAGGGCGTCACCTTAGGGAAATAATAGACCAAAAGACTGAAACATGGGGAGTTAAAGTAACTTCAGTTGAGGTAAAGGACGTCATAATACCATCTTCTCTTCAGGAAGCTATGTCGAGACAAGCAAGCAGAAAGGGAACGAATTGCTAGAGTGACTTTAGCAGCAGCTGAGTTTCAAGCTGCTAGCCAATTTCTTGAAGCAGCAAAACTTTATGAGGCTAACCCTCATGCACTTGCACTAAGATGGATGAACATCCTTTATGAGCTAGGGCAGCAAAGTGGAACCAACACAATAATGCTCATTCCGTCTAACATGCCAGTAGCAGGTTATGCTCCGACTGGTCTTTTTGGAATGGGCTCCTTTACCTCTAACGAAGAAAAAAAGAAAAAGGGGAACAATACAGAAAGTAAATGAAAAAGATACGACATACACCTCTACGAATAAGTGGATAGCACCTTTTTGGTTATTTTTTGAGTATTTATTACGAAAAGAATTTTTAGCTAGGTTATTTTGTTTGTTTTTCGTAGCTCTTTTCTTTAGCAATATTTATTACTTGTTTATTTTGCATCTTGTCAACGACCATTATTGCGAGAATTGGCTTTAAGGTGAGTTTAGAATGTCGGGAACAATAGCTGAAAAAATATTAGCTAAAGCTTCAGGAAAGAAAGAAGTAGAACCAGGTGACTTTATAGTTGCTAACGTTGACGTGGTTTTTGCACACGATGGTACCGCTACTTTAGCCTTCGATGTAATGAAAGAGTTAGGCGAAGAAAGAGTCTTCGATAGTAAAAAGGTTGTGCTATTNATAGACCATGCTGCTCCAAGTCCATCTCCTGCTATTTCTGCTATCCATACTAGAATGAGANTTTTTAGCAAAACTCACAACGTTAAACTTTACGATGTTGGAAANGGAATATGTCATCAGCTCCTTCCAAGCGAAGGTTACGTTAAGCCAGGTTCTTTGGTGNTCGGTGCTGATTCTCATACCGTTACACATGGAGCCTTTAACGCATTTGCAACAGGCGTAGGAAGTACTGATGCTGCANTTGCAATGATGACTGGAAAAATATGGCTAAAGGTACCAGAATCCGTAAAACTTGAATTAAATGGAAATCTAGGTAGAGGCGTAACTTCAAAAGATTTGATACTGTTCTTAATTGGAACTTTTAAGGCTGATGGATTTAACTACATGGCGGTAGAGTATTCTGGAAGCACTATTGCAAGTTTGTCTGTTGACTCAAGAATGACCATTGCTAACATGGGTGTTGAAATGGGTGCAAAAGCTTCACTTATGCCTCTAAATGAGAGCACAAAAGCATGGTTGTCAAAAAGAGTGCAAGAACCAATAATTCCAGTCGAACCAGACAAAGATGCAACTTACTATAAAACTTTCTCTTTTGAAGTAGAAAACCTTGAACCAATGGTTGCTGCTCCTCCAAACGTTGACAACGTTAAGCCTATAACCGAAGTAGAAGGGCTAGAGGTTGATCAAGTCTTTATTGGGAGTTGCACGAATGGGAGACTAGAAGATATCGAACTTGCGTTAAGAATACTAAAAGGTAGAAAGGCTAAGGTAAGGTGCATTGTAATACCTGCTTCAAAAGAAGTTTACTATGAAGCATTAAGAAGAGGTTACATAGAAGAACTATTGAAATCAAACTGTGTTGTTGGACCACCAACTTGTGGTCCTTGTATTGGCGCACATATGGGCTTACTTGGACCAAATGAAGTAGGCATTTCCACGAGTAACAGAAACTTTCCTGGAAGGATGGGTGATCGAGAAGCAAAAATATTCTTAGCAAGTCCTTTAACAGCTGCTGCTTCAGCGGTTGAAGGAAGGATAACCGATCCTAGAAAGTACTTGGAGGGTGAACTACAATGAGGGGAAAAGCTGTTAAACTAGGAGACCACATTAACACAGACTTTGTTATTTCTGGAAAGTACAAGTTTAAAACTCAAGACATAAAAGAGCTTTCGAAGCATATCTTTGAAGACTTAGATCCAACTCTTTCACAAAGAATAAAAAGTGGTACAATAATCGTTGCCGGAAGAAACTTTGGTTATGGCTCAAGCAGGGAGCATGCTCCACGAGTTATAAAAGAAGTTGGAGTAAGCGCAGTTATCGCAAAGTCCTTTGCTAGAATCTTCTTTAGGAATGCGATAAACATAGGTCTTCCCGTTATTGCAGCTTCTGAGAGTTTCATCGATTCAACGAACGAAGGTGATGAAGTTAGTCTAGACTTAGAAAAAGGGACCATAAAAAATGAAACAAAGAATATTGAGGAAACGTTCAAGCCATATCCTTCTTTCATAAGCGTTGTTATGCGTGAGGGTGGTATTGTAAGTTACTTTAAGAAGTATGGTGCGTTACCATGGGATACAAGATAGCATTAATAAGAGGAGATGGTGTAGGCCCAGAAGTAGTTTCTTCAGCGGTACAAGTCTTAAGCGAAATTGGCTTTGATGCAGATTACGTTGAAATAAGGGCAGGTCTTTCCTTGTTTAAAGAAATGGGAAAGCCGCTTGAAGAAGTAGAACTAAGTAAAATTAAAGAGTGTGATGCCGCTTTAAAAGGTCCAATTGCGACATTACCAGGTCCTGGAACTTACACAAGCGTAAACGTACTATTAAGAAAATACTTCAACTTATACGTAAACTTTAGGCCATTTGAAAACCTGGTAAACGAGAAGTATCCTTACTTTAACTTTATTATATTTCGTGAAAACACTGAAGAGCTTTATACAGGAGCTGAGTGGAATTTTGGCGAGGCTTCGGTCGCGCTAAGAGTGATTACAAAGAAAGCAACTCAAAAAATAGTAAGCTATTCCTTTAACTACGCTTTAAAAAACGATAGAAAAAGAGTAACTGTTGTGCATAAGGCTAACATTCTGAAAGAAACTGATGGATTGTTTAGAGATACTTTCTTTGAAGAAAGTAAGAAGTATCCTCTTCAGGCTGACGAAATAATTGTTGACTCTGCTGCTTATCAACTAGTTAAGAATCCTGAACAATTTGACGTTCTAGTTACTCCAAACTTGTATGGCGATATTCTCTCAGACTTAGCAGCAGGCTTAGTTGGAAGCTTAGGTTTATGTGGCTCTGCAAACATTGGAGATAAGTATGCAATATTTGAGCCTGTTCATGGAGTTGCCTGGGATATTGCTGGAAAAGGTATTGCAAACCCAATTGGCGCAATTCTTTCATCTTCTTACTTGCTTGATTGGCTTAGTGAAAAACACAACGACAAAAGGTTGGCTAAGTACTCAAAAGTTATAAGCTTAGCTGTAAAAAATGTACTAAAGTTAAAGAAATTTACAAAAGAGCTTGGAGGTAACCTAACAACAGAAGACTTAACAAAACTTATAATTACCGAAACGAAGAAGGTGGAGGCGATATTCTAGAGATGGTAAACGTGGGAATAGTTGGAGCTTCTGGATATACTGGGGGAGAACTTTTAAGGCTTCTAGTGAGTAGGCAAGATATCTCAGTTACGCTTGCAACTTCAAGAAAGCATAATGGTGAGTATGTATTTAAGGTTCATCCTAACTTAAAGTCAATAACTACTTTAAAGTTTTCTAATCCAAGTATAGATAACATCGCAAGAAGTTGTGATTATGTCTTCCTAGCAGTTCCCCATGGTTCTGCTGTAAATTTAGTTCCAAAGTTACTCGAAGTTGGACTTAAAGTTATAGATTTAAGCGCAGATTTTAGGCTAAAAGATCCTAAAGACTATGAAAAGTGGTATGGCTTTAAACACCCATTTCCTGACTTACTAGAAAAGGCAGTTTATGGGCTCCCAGAGCTTCACTTCGATGAAATAAGGAAAGCAAATCTAGTTGCAAATCCTGGTTGTACTTCAACAGCAACAATTCTTTCTTTAGCGCCTCTTGTAAAAAACAACTTAATAGATGCTGAGAAAATAATTGTAGACATAAAAATAGGCTCTTCTGGTGTTGGCGGAAGTCCTTCAATTTTCTCTCATCACCCCGAAAGAACCTACGTAGTTAGACCTTACCAGGTAGTTTCACACAGGCATACTGCTGAAATTGAGCAAGAACTTAGGATAATTAGTAATAAGAAGGTAAAGATTGGCATGACGCCACATGCTGTTGACATAGTTAGAGGGATCTTGTCAACTAGCTATGGCTTCACTAACGAAAGAGTGCAGCTGAGCCAAATCTGGCATGCATACAGGGAAGCTTACAACGGAAGGAAATTCGTAAGGTTCGTTAAGGACCAGCAGGGGCTTGAGAAGCTTCCCGATCCAAAGTATGTAATTGGCTCTAACTTTTGCGACATTGGTTTTGAGCTTGATGAAAGGTTTGGAAGAATAGTTGCGTTTTCTGCAATAGATAACCTAATGAAGGGCGCATCTGGCCAAGCTGTACAAAACTTAAACATAATGCTTGGATTAGATGAAACAACTGGCCTACTAACGCCTTCTTTACATCCTGTTTAAGGTGAGCTAAAGCTGATAGTAGTAAAGGTTGGGGGAGAATCTCTAAAGTTCTTTGAACAATACATTGTTCAAGACATAAAAGAATTAGTTAAACAAGAAGAAGTAATTTTAATACACGGAGGTGGCGACGTAGTAACAGAGGTTGCAAGAAAGCTAGGGAAAGAGCAAAAGTTCGTAGTTTCGCCTGAAGGCATTAAGAGTAGGTACACTGACGAAGAAGATATCAAGATTTTCACAATGGTTATGGCTGGACTTATAAATAAAGACCTAGTCAGAACTTTAATAAAAAATGGAGTTAATGCTGTTGGTCTTTCTGGTGTAGATTCAAGTTGCATCGTTGCTGAAAGAAAAAAGAGGATAATAATAGTTGATGAAAGAGGAAGAAGAGTGGCAACAGAAGGGGGCTATACTGGAAAAGTAACCAGCATAAACATGGAATTTTTCAACTTACTTTTAAGCAACAACATAGTTCCTGTAGTGGCGCCTATTGCAATAGGAAGCGAAAGTGAAATCTTAAACGTTGATGCTGATGCTCTAACTCAGAAGTTTGCTTCCTACTTTAAGCCAAGTTACGTAGTTTTCTTAACAGACGTAGAAGGCGTCTTTCTCAATGGAAAGTTAGTTAGATCAATAAAACTGGACGATGTTGACAAAATCTTACCTAGTATTGGAACTGGAATGAATAGGAAAGTTTTATCAGCGAGAGATGCGGTTAGATCTGGTGCTAAGATGGCTGTAATTTCATTAAGTGGAAAGGAGCACCCAATTTTAAGCGCTATAAAAGGTGAGAGTGGCACGGTGATAACACAATGAACGAAACTGAAATAGTTAAATCTGAAGAAGAGTACTTAGCTAAAGTTTATCGAAGATTTCCTGTTGTGGCAGTAAGAGGAAAAGAAGCCGTAATTTGGGACATAAATGGAAAAGAGTACATTGACTGTATGGGGGGCTATGGTGTTGCATTGGTTGGTCATTCAAATCCAAAGGTTGTTGAAGCAATAGTAGAACAAAGTAAGAAGCTGATCACATGTCATCCTTCTTTGTATAACGATGCAAGAGCAAACTTACTCGAGAGACTTGTAAAGATTGCACCTAAAGGATTAACTTCTGTTTTCTTATCAAACAGTGGAGCTGAAGCAGTAGAAGCAGCAATAAAAGTTGCAATTAAACATACTGGAAGGAGAAAAATAATTTCAATGACTGGTGGGTTTCATGGTAAAACCTTGGGTGCACTCTCATTAACTTGGAATCAAAAGTACAGAAAACCTTTTGAGTCTATGCTTTATCCAAACGTAAAGTTTGCTAGGTTTGGAGATATAGAGTCTCTTAAGAAGGAGCTTGACAACGAAGTGGCTGCTGTAATTACAGAGCCAATACAAGGAGAAACCGGAATTATCTTACCCCCCGACGATTACCTTAAACAAGTAAGAGAGCTAACTTCAACTAATGGTTCTCTACTCATAGTTGACGAAATACAGTCTGGACTTGGAAGAACCGGTAAGATGTGGGCGCATATGCACTGGAACATCGAGCCGGACATAGTTACAGTAGCTAAAGGTTTAGGAGGTGGAGTTCCAATTGCTGCAACTTTAGCAAAGCCAGAAGTAATGAACTCCTTAAAAGTTGGCGAGCACTCTAGCACATTTGGAGGAAATCCTTTGTCATGTGCTGCAGCTTCAGCTACGATAGACTTTATCCTAGAGCAAAACCTTCCAAGAAGGGCTGAAGAACTTGGAACTTACTTTATCGGTAAACTAAGAACGCTTTCTGAGGAAAGTAAGTACGTTAGAGAAGTGAGAGGTCTTGGGTTAATGATAGGAATTGAAATGAAGTTTAACATTCATGAATTCTTAAACCGGTTGCTAGAGAAAGGTATTATTCCTCTTTATTCTAGCATAAACATAGTTAGAATGCTTCCACCACTAGTTATTAAAAAGGAACAACTTGATTTTGTTTACTCAAAAGTTAGAGAAACTTTAAGTGAAAGAGATTGGTTACAAGCAACGAAAGCATAGAAATTTTAAGAGAACTATTAGAAATCTATAGTCCAAGCTATGAAGAAAAAGAAATTTCACACTACATATACTCGAAGCTAAAGGATCTTGGTTTTAATTTTGTTTCTTTTGATAGCGTTGGAAATGTTATTGGAAGAATTTCAAAGGGCAGTGGAAAAAAGGTGCTTCTCTGTGGACACATGGACACAGTACCTGGAAAAATACAAACTAAAGTCGAAAACAACAAAATATACGGAAGAGGAGCCGTTGATGCAAAGTCATCTTTAGCTGCACTGATGATAGCAGCAAGCAATATTAAAGATGTTGTTGATTCTGGAGAGCTAGTTTTTGCTGCTGTTGCGAGAGAAGAAGCTGATGGTGCTGGTATAAATGAACTGATAAAGAACAAAATATCTGCAGACTATGCAATTTTTGGAGAACCAAGTGGAACCAACGGGGTAACGGTTGGCTATAAGGGGAAATTAGATGTAAAAGTAAAAACAACAAGTTTCAACGTTGGACATTCCAGTATGCCTTGGGCGTTTGAGAGTGCAATAGACTATGCTTTTAAGTTTATTGAAGATCTAAGAAACAACTTAGAAAACAAACAAGACTTCTTTAATTCCATCACAATTTGCCCAACGAAAATAATGGGCGGCGAGACCAACAATGTTACACCTAAATATTGTGAGGTCAACTTAGATGTAAGAGTTCCTCCAAGTATTTCTGCCCATAGTTGTGCAAAATTAATAGAAAAAAAAGCTAGTGAGTTTAATTTAAGGAATAAGAACATCGAAGTTAAAGTTGAGTTTTATGGAGATGCAGTTGATGCTTATCAAATAAATGTTAATGATCCTTTGGTAAGAGCTATCGTTAGAGCAATTCTAGAAGTAGTAGGAAGGCCAGTAAAGTTAATTAAAAAATCAGGAACATGCGACATAAATCCGTATTACTCTGCACTTAAGGTTCCCTCCATATCCTATGGTCCCGGGGACTCAAAGCTTAGTCATACTGAGCTGGAGTATGTTGAGGCAGAAGATTTCTTAAAAAGTGTAAAAGTGCTTGAAAAAACTTTACTCTCTTTAGTTTCTTAAAAGGTAACTCGCAAAAGTATGTATCACTTGTAAGGGCTTGAACTTAGTTTAATTTCTTTTCTAAAGAGAAAAGCTTTTAATATTACCTCTAGCTTTTTAAACTGAAGAAAAATGAATGTAAAGTACTTTGAAAAACCTTCTTACGTAGAAGATCACGCAGATGAAGTACTATCACTAGTTAAAGAATGGATAAAGGAACTAAAAATAGGAAAAGTAGTTGTTGCATCTTCGACTGGAAAGAGTGCTATTAAGGCCGCTAAAATTCTTAAGGAAAGTGGTGCTGAGCTGATAGTCGTCTCTGACAGAGCTGGCGTAACTTTCAATCCAGAAGAACTTTACGATGAATGGGCGAAGAAGCTATCAGAAAAAGGCATAAAAGAGTATAAATCAGGATTATTCTGGAGACCAGAAATCGTAGAAGAACTGAAAAAAATGGGAGTTAGCAAAATACTAATTGCTACAGAACTTTTTAGAGGTATTAATGTACCAAATGGTGTAAACATAAATTCTGTCATAGCTGAAGTCCTTTATAGAATAAGCATAGGTGTAAAAGTTTGTGTTGAAATAGCTACCATGGCATGTGATGCAGGACTTGTCGAGTCTGGAGAAGATGTCATTGCTGTTGCTGGCTCTGGTACCGGACTAGACTCAGCAATAGTAATAAAAGCTGCTCACTCGGATGAAATGTTCGATGAAGAGAAAGGATTCAGAATTAAAGAGATAATATGTAAACCAATCTAAAAATACACCATACTTTGACTATTTGAAGTTCTTAGTACAAATCTTCGTAATGATTGTCTACATTTTTCATGAAGATCTGAAGCTTATACTTAGTTAATTTCTCAAAAAAAACACTATTTTTTAAGTTCTTCATAGTAGCGATTTTCTTTAACTTCAACTAAAAACCTTAAAATTATTGAGAAAGTTGCGAAGTTTCTAAGCTTAAGATGGAAAGAGGATCATACAATTTTTTAGTAGGAAGCATGCTATGGTTCGTGCAAGTAAATCTTTGTTTGTTTACTTTCAAAGTAGTTGAGATAATGTTCTTATACCTCTTACTTTTTCCCTGAGGCATGAAGATAACTCCACAGTGCATACCCTGCGTACTGAATGTAAGATTAGGTGAGATTTTAAAGTCAAACTTAAGTGAGGAAGAAAAAATAGAAGCGCAAAAGAAACTAATTAAAAGATATAATAAAGTAGTAAAGAGAGGAGAATCTACTGTAAAAATAGCAACACTTGCGTTCAGAGAAGTGAAAAAACTAACGAAAGATGAAGATCCTTACTTTAATTTTAAGAAGAAATCATATGAAGCTTCAGAAGCTCTAGCTAAAAAGTTAAGAAAAGAAGTAGCAAAACTTAATGGTTACAAAAGGTTTAGAACGATAATGCTAGCCTCTGTGTATGCAAATTTNTTAGATCCTGGNGCNCCACTNGGAGTAGGTCCAGACGAGATCATTAAAAAAGTTCATGAAAGAAAGGTTGCAAGAGACGAGTCAAGAGACCTTTATGATTACTTAACTAAGGTTAAGGACGTAACGTTTATTCTAGATAATGCAGGGGAAGCAGTTATAGATCTAATTTTTGTTGAAGAACTGGCTCATTTTAACATAAAGCTAAAAATAGTAGCAAAGGGTAAGCCTTACCAAAACGACACTACTTACGAAGAGGCAAGGCAACTGGGTTTCCACAAATATGGAGAGCTAGTAAGTACAAAATCAGATTCAGTTGGTTTAATAAGAGGGATGGTTCCACAAAAAATATTGCGTCTCATAAATTCGTCAGACTTAATCATAGCAAAGGGCATGGCCAACTTCGAAAGTTTTACGTATGAAAAGCCTAAATCTCCTACCTTTAGCTTATTAGTTGCTAAATGCGAACCAGTTGCGAAAGTAGCTAATGTTAAGCCAGGAGAGGCTGCAATGTTTTTCCTCGTTAGACCTAGAGCTAAGCGATAGGTTAGATGAAAAACTTACGAATTAATTTTCAGCATTTTTCTCTATTACTGTTTGTATCTTGTCTTTTAATCAGAAGTCTTTTTTATTATATTTCATGCAGCACTTCAATCACTTCTTGAAAATTAATTAAAAGAGGACGGGAAGCCAAGTTATTGTTAAATTAAAATTTCCGTAAAGCTGTGGTTGACAGCATACTACGAGAATTAAAAACGTTTTTAAGTT
>JGI24721J26819_10000701_pt1 | contig 37205 bp, 29 predicted proteins | sample YelNatPaOPGAMG01_FD_26819 | JGI IMG/M metagenome (IMG submission 26819) | reverse complement strand
TATGCAAAGTCGGGAACCGACGTTTACATGTTTTTTCATGGCGGGGCCGGGATTACCAATCAGATTGACCTGGCGCTGACAGCCGGTGTGGGACCATCCACCTATTTCGGAACCAGCTTGCAGTGGGCTCTGGCGAATCGGGTTCAGCTGATCACCGGAGCCAGGTACTTCGATTACTTCGGACTCAACGGAGGCCTCACCTATAGCATTCCCCTGGTGAAAGGTACCCATCTCTGGCTGGGGGGCAATATGGTGCTTGAATTTGCCGATGAAGTAAGGGTACCTCTGTGGATACCGCTGGGCGTGGAAATAGGATTCCGCGACAATATCACCTTCCTGCTGGAAAGTGAAATTGGTCTTACCAGTCCTGCACCTCACATCATTTCAGGAGGACTNGCCATTTATTTCCGCTGATAAACGGCAACGCCCCCGATCCACGTGGAAAAAACCTTTGCCTCCGGAATTTTTTCCAGNGGAGCCCTCATCAGGTCTGTATCCAGAACAACAAAATCGGCCCATTTACCCGACTCAAGCGAACCACGGCTTGATTCCTCGAAGGCTGCCCGGGCTGCCCAGATGGTCATGGCACGCAAAGCCTCTTCCCGAGTAAGGGCATTTTCCATCTGAAACCCGCCGGCAGGCTGTCCGGCAGGATTCTTTCTTGCAACCGCCGCATAAAATCCCTGCAGCGGATTAATATCTTCAACAGGGAAATCACTGCCATTGGCCAGCCATCCGTTCTGCTGAAGCAGCATTTTGTAAGCATAGGCATATTTCATTCGCTCTGCTCCAAGGCGATTCACAGCCCATGACATATCAGACACGGCATGAGTAGTCTGAACACTGGGAATAATGGAAAACTTCGCAAACTTTTGAAAGTCAGACGGATGAATTACCTGTGCATGCTCAATCCTCCACCGCAGGTCGTTTTTCCCCTTCAGTACCTCTCCATACACATTAAGGATCATGCGGTTGGCAGCATCCCCGATACAATGGGTGTTTACCTGATAACCATACTTCCATGCTTTCTGGCAGATTTTTCTGTAATAGCCGGCAGGCTCAATCTGAAGACCCCTTGACTGTGGATCATCTGTATATGGCTCCAGCAGGAGAGCACCCCTCGAACCCAGGGCACCATCGGCAAAAAGTTTGATGGAACGGACAGAAAGCCGATCGGTACGGTAGATTCCCCTGGAAATAAAATGGTTAAAATTCTCTTTGGTCGGTTCCAGCATAGCATAAATACGCATCGATAATCTGCCATCTTTCTGGAGGCTGTCGATCAGAGACACTTCCTGATATCCAAGCCCCGCATCGCAAACCATCGTCAGACCCACAGCAAAACAGTTTGTCTGTGCTTCCAGAAGAGCCTCTCTTTTTGCAGGCAAATCCGGAGGTGGAATCAGTCGCGAAACCAGGTTCATGGCATTGTCAATAAGAATACCTGAAGGAGCCCCGTTTTCCAGCACTACTCTGCCTCCTTTTACCCTGGTTTGGCTTGTGATCCCTGCCATTTTCAGTGCCGCAGTATTTACCCAGGCAGCATGACCATCAATACGGGTNAGATAGACAGGAAGGTCAGGGAAAATTGAATCGAGCATCTGGCGGTTTGGATACATTTTGCTTTCCCAGTCGTTCTGGTCCCATCCTCTGCCGGTTATCCACTGCCCATTCCGTTTGCTTCCAGATCCCCTCAGCCGGGTCATGATTTCCTCAACAGAAGAGGTTCCAGTGAGATCGGCTTCCTGCAGTCCGAGGCCATAATACAAAAAATGGCAATGGCTATCAATAAATCCCGGATATACGTACTTCCCTCCCAGATCGATGATGGCATCAGCACGGTATTTCGCCCGGAGATTACCGGCGGTGCCGGTTTCCACAATACGGCCTTCGGCAACAACCATTGCATCGGCAGTGGAGAAAACATCATCAACAGTATAAATCTGCGCATTGAGAAAAAGAATGGTATCCTTTTTCTGCAGGGAACTTCCTGAACTTTCTGAAACCAACATAGAGCAGAGAATCAGAACAAACGGTATCCTGAGATGCATTATTTATTTGATTTTCCGATAAATATGTCAGCAAATTTCAGATANTGTTCCCAGTCAAATGGTGTGATATTATGTTTGCCGGTACGAATATGGTAACCGATGGTTCCCATAACCGGGGTATCAGGGGGCGGCATCTCGGTCACCGGAAGCCCGGGCAGATTGAAAAGCCTGTAAACCGGGGTAGCCAGAACACCGGCCAGGAATTCACCATGAGGGTCAGCCCACAGGTCTTCTGTTGCACTGGCAATATACACCGGACGCGGAGCAATAAGAGCTATCAGCATGTGCTGGTCAACGGGAAGTTTTTCTTCACGGTTGTTGTAATTTTTAAAGTTTCCGCAGAACCAATGAGGAAACCGTGAATTAATCGCCTCCACTGTTTCACCAAAAACCCTTTTGGAAAGAGCAGCTCCGCCGCAACCCGAATTATTGGAAACCACCAGAAAAAACCGTTCATCCAATGCNCCAGCCCAGAGAGCAGTCTTTCCNAGCCGTGAATGTCCTATCACCGCCACATGATCTTTATCCACATCCCTGTCGGTTACAAGATAATCCATACAGCGGCTCAATCCCCATGCCCATGCAGCTATGGAACCCCATGCCTCAGGGGATACCCTGTCGTTCGGCCTCCTGAAAAGAGCATGAACACCGTTGTTAAAACCATCATCAAAGTCAGGATCAATATCACCATAATAAACGGTGGCAAGGCCGTATCCCCGGCGCAAAAGTGTTTCGACACACCAGCGCGAAGTATCCATCCCCCGCGAAGATTCCGTGGCCCTGTTCCGGGTAATTCCCATTTTATCATCATTCGCCACCCAGGAAGAAGGAAGAGGAACAGAACGATCAAACGTTACCGTATGGTTGCCGTTGAAATTCAAACCAAGAAATACCGGAGCAGGCAATTTTCCGGCCGGAAGATACATCAGGAGGGAAAGAACAGGCCCTGAACGATCTTTCCTGAAATACAGGTTCACCTGTCTGCGGATCCCCAGACCCCCGAATGCTTTCCCGTTCTTTTCCTTTACTTCAAAAATAAGAGTGTCGGGCAAGCCGGGTGAAACACCATACACCAGATGTTCAAAAAGTGCCCTGATTTCCGGTTTCCTGAACTGCAGCCACTCCTCCTCTGTCTGAACTCTCTGGCCGTTTATCAGTACCAGAACATCCGGCACCGGAATCATCCCGGCTTTATCTTCAGAATAACTAACATTCTGACCACGCGAAAGACAGGAAACAAAACTGAATACAAGAAAAACAAAAATCAACCTTATCCATTTTGAATATGTTCTCATACAATAAATTTTGATGATTCAATGAGGATAAACTCTGATTTGCCAAAACCTCTGCATTCCTTATTCAGGCTTTTCGGCCGGCAATCGGAAAAAGAAAGTTGTTCCGGCGCCGGGCGTGCTTTCAGCCCAGATGCTGCCATGGTTCTGTTCAATAAATTCCTTGCAGATGAGCAGACCAAGTCCTGACCCCGTTTCTCCCCCGGTACCGGTTCTGATCTTTTTCCTGTCCGAATCAAACAGGAGCGCTTTGGTTTCCTCATCCATTCCTGCACCCTGGTCAGAGACAGAACACACAACAAAACCATCCTCCTTTCGAAGGGCTATGCTGACCTCTCCTCCCTGCTTGCAGAATTTAACGGCATTGGAAAGAATATTTCTCACCACCGCGCTGATCATATGGCGGTCGGCCAACACAACGAACTCTTCCTGTGGAGAAAAGCTGATGCGGATGTTCTTCTTTGCGGCCTGTTCTCTCAATAAATCAATATTTTCCATAACCGGCTCCGCCAGGTTAAACGATACCGGACTGACTCCCCTGCCCTTCAGCTGGCTTGAACTCCACAAAAGAAGATTTTCTATCAGGGACAGGAGTTTTTGCACCGACTGCCGGATGTATTCAAGATATTCCTCCCGTTTGTTTTCGTCTAATTTTCTATGATGCAAAGTAAGCAGTTCAACAAATCCCTGAATGGTTCCCAGCGGATTTTTTATATCATGGGCCATGATGGAGAATATCCTGTCGTTCATCCGGTTGAGTTCATGCAGCCGTTCGTTGGTGGTACGAAGTTCTTCCGTGTGTTGCTGGAGCAAGGCTTTCTGCGACTCAAGCTCTTTAACGCTGTGATCAAGCGCTTCCGCATTAGCCAGCAATTCTTCATTGGCCACTTCCAGTTCATGCGTCCGCTCATGGACCAGTTGTTCAAGCAGTCGATTTCTTTTTAGGATACTCTGATTTCTCAGATACACAAACGCCAGAATGATACCTATAACAATCAGAGTAAGAACAACCCTGAAAAACCAGGTTCTGTACCAGGGGGTAAGAATAACAATGGTCAGCTTGTCTCCCTTCCTGTCCCAGAACCCGTCGTTATTGCATCCACGCACCCAGAAGGTATAACGGCCGGGTTCAAGGTTGGTAAATGTCACCTCCCTTCTGGTGCCGGTTGAAATCCAATTTTCCTCATATCCTGACAGCAAATACTCAAACCGGTTGTTTTTCTGATTCAGATAGTTCAATGCTCCGAATTGAATGGTAATTGACCTCTTTCCAAAGGGAAGAACAATGACCGGGTAACCGGCATGCTGGGATTCTGAACACATTGCCTCATGCAAATAACTTCTGTAATTGACAAGAACATCTTTTATGTAAACCGGATATATGGTGGTATCCGGTTTGATATCGTCCGGGTCGAAGCGCACCATGCCCTGATCCGTACCGAACATCAGAGCTCCGGACTTTGACTGGAAGCATGCTCCCCTGGTGAAATAATTCCCGGGCAGACCATCGTCCTGGTATAAATTCCAGAAAGATGAAGAATCGGGATTGAACCTGCAGAGCCCGTTATTGGTGCTGATCCATAAATTCCCCCTGCGGTCTTCGGTAATAGCATTGATAACATTACCCGGTAGTCCCTGTGAAGTGGTATAACGTATAAAAGACGTATCGGCGGGTTTAAAACCATTCAGACCATTGGCAGTGCCGATCCAAAGACGCTTTTTCCGGTCGCGGTAAAGAGAATAGACCCAGTTATGACTGAGTCCGTCGGCCTTTTTCTCCGAGTAAATAAATGAACGCCCCTGCCGGGTTTCCGGATCCAATAAACATGCCCCGTTATAAGTACCTACCCAGAAATGGTAATTTTCGTCTTCCAGTATAGTCAGTGCATAATTATCCACCAATGCTGAGTTCAGGGTAGTGTATGAATCCCATCTCTGCTTATCGGGATCAAACCTCAGGAGACCATGTCCGTTGGTTACAATCCACACCTTCCCGCGTGAATCTTCAAAAATCTGCCGGATATCGTGTTTCCCTGTACAACCGGGAAATGAACATTCCGGTGTGATCATTTTCCACGTATCCTTATCGGGATCATACAAGGCAATTATTCCCATATATCCGCCCACCCAGATTTTGCCCGACCGGTCTTCCATCAATGCCAGCACAGCATCTGAGGGAATTCCGGGTTTTTCTGTATGCCAGAAATGTCGGATTTCCCCTCCTGACGCACTGATGCAGTTCAATCCTCCCCCGTCNGTNCCAACCCAGATATTCCCCCTTTTATCTTCCAGGATGGACAAAATCGAATTGGAACTGAGGGACCGGCTNTGTCCCGGAACATGATCATAAATCACAAACTTTTTTGCAGGGGTTAAACTGGCATAATTGACTCCGTTCCTGTAACATCCTATCCACAATGTGTTTTCGCGGTCAAGATAAAATTTCCTTACAAAATCATCATTGACTGATTTGGGATTATAAGGATCAGCCGTGATGGAGATNAGTTTTTTTCTGCCGGGTGTATACACCAGAATACCGTTATGATCAGTTGCCGCCCAGATGTTCCCCCAGGGATCTTCAAAGGCATCCCAGAACTCATACTTAGCAAAATCGCTAAAACCGGAAAAAATGGAAAAAGGTTCTATGGAAAAATCCTTCAGGCTGAGCAAAAACAAACCGTTACTGCCCGATACCAGATATCTGCCTCCTGAAACAACAGTAACACTATGAATTAACCCGCAATTATGTTCCCTCTGAGCCGCAACATGTTTAAACAGATTCATCTGTACAATTTTCCGTGAAGAAAATATCAGAATCTGATGGTCTGATTCGGTCACAACTGTCTGGCACAAATAATCGTCCCCGGTAAAAAGGTCCTTTTCGGATGGAAGGTCGAGGAAGGGAACCATAATTGCCTGACTAACAGCAAGCTGTAAAATCTGATACGGATAAGTAATTAACACGGTTCCATCCTTAGTCATATCCAGGTCAATAACATTCCTGCGCTTTAACCTAACACCCGATTCCGGAATAGTGGTAAAACGATCGCAATTTCTGTTGTACCTCACCAGACCAAGGTCAGTACCAATAAGAAGCTGATTCTGGCGGTCAATCAGCATAGTATTTATATTATTGCCTTTGATACTCGCAGAATCATTGATGTCATAATGGTATGTGCGGAGGGTCTGCCCGTCAAACCGGGCCAGACTGTTTTCCGTGCCAAACCACATAAACCCCTTGTCATCCCTGATAATGGAGAACACCCGGTTACCTCCGAGTCCGTCCCGGTAAGCAATGTGCTTGAAATTCAATCCTGACAGATCCTGGGAAAAAAGCTTTGCTCCGGCAGGGAAAACAGCAAACAGAATNAGAATAACTGCCGGAAATTTCATTGATATCCTTCCAGATATTGCCGGGAGTGTTTCTGTATCCATATACCTGACTATGAAAATATTGTCCAGAAACCTATATAATTAGCTATGCCAATCAGACAAGTGCATAAATTTTATGCTCCCACAACTATCCTGGCGAAAATTGGCGAAAGATAACAAAAAAATCCATCTCCCTGCAGAAAAAAATTTATGCGGCATTCTCTTATATTTTCCAAAATTCATTATAGTAATTAAAGGCAATCCTGTAAAATGTTTTTCTGATTCCGGTAATTTTCATCCGATTTTTCCGTTTCTTGGATTGACCTGCTTTATGTATTTTTACGGCTATGAGCACACGCTGGTTACATTGGTTAGCAACATCTGGATTCCTCATTGCGCTGGTGGCCGGAGGATGCGAACAGGAAGAAATATTGAAAGACCCTGAAGCACGCCTGAGTTTTTCAAAAGACACCGTCAGTTTTGACACTATATTCACTTCAATAGGCTCAACAACCCGGCAACTTAAAGTGTACAACCGGTATAACAAAACCCTCCGGATTTCGGAAATCAGGCTTGCAGGAGGAGAATCAAGCCCCTTCCGGATCAATATTGACGGGATTAGCAGTTTCAGGCAAAACAATGTTGAAATTCTCCCGAAAGACAGCCTGTATATATTTGTTCAGGTAACCATTGATCCGAAAAACAGTAACGCTCCGGTGCTGGTTCACGATTCCATTCTCTTCACCACCAACGGCTCTGTTCAGGATGTTGATCTTGTTGCCTGGGGGCAGGATATGCATCTTATTCTGGCCGATACAATTCATGCGTCTACCGAATGGCCAGCCGACAAACCTTATCTTGTCCGCTACTATCTGATTGTTGACAGTGCACAGACGTTAACCATAGAACCGGGAACGCGTATCTACATGCACCGGGATGCCGTAATCGAAGTCAGAGGCACCCTCCGCGCTCAGGGAACACTCGACCAGCCTGTGCGTATCCAGGGAGACCGGCTTGAAGAAGATTACAAAGATATACCCGGCCAGTGGCTGGCCCTCGCGTTCAGTCCCTCCAGCACCGGCAATTTACTTGAATATACCGACATCCGGAACGGAGTGGTTCTTCAGATCGGCCGTCTGGAAGACCCGCGGAGCGTACCCGTTACGCTCAGAAACTGTCAGATCTTCAACATGAGTTTTGCGGGCATTTATGCTTTCGGCGCTTCCATTACGGCAGAAAACCTGGTGGTTGCCGATGCCGGAACCCTTCTTCTGGGACTTTTCCGGGGCGGAACACATCGCTTTTACCATTGTACCCTTGTTAATAAGGGCGTTATGTTTTACAATCGCTCGGCTCCTTCGGTTATTCTTTCCAACTATTTTACCGATCAGAACAAAAAAGAATATGCAGGAGACATGACGCAGGCCTCTTTTGGCAACTGCATCATCTGGGGTAATTATGAAAATGAGCTGGCGTTTGCATTCAAGCCGTCTTCCGGTGCAGCCAACTACCATTTCAAAAACTGCCTCCTCCGGCTCGACCCTTCCAAACTGCCCGTCACAGACACCATGCACTTTGATTCGGTATGGTACAGCACTGCTCCTTTATTCCGGGATGCCGACCAGTGGAATTTCATCCCTGACAGTAGTTCCTTTTCCAACAACAAAGGCTCCCTTTTCATTGCCAGCCAGGTACCCCAGGATATAAGAGGGAAGAACCGACTGGCCGACGGGAAGCCTGATCTGGGTGCTTTTGAATGGATACCTGGTGACACCGCCTGGCGTAAAAGTTCCCGCAGATGAAAACCTGGACAACGGTTTTTCTTGTTCTTTTTCTCGCCGTCCACGAGGCATATTGTCAGCAGCCCTCTTCAGCGGAAAAACCCCTTCTGCAGGTGATGTTCTGGAACACGGAAAATTTCTTTGACCCCTTTAACGACAGCACGGTAAACGATGAAGAATTTCTTCCCGGCGCCCTGCGAGCATGGAATTTTAAAAAATACGAAACCAAGCGCAACCATATTTATCAGGTAATTGCAGCTATTGGCGGCTGGGACCCTCCTGATGTAATAGGCCTTGCTGAAGTGGAAAACCGTTTTGTACTGAACGATCTGGTGGCCAATACCCCCCTGGCAAAATACAATTACCGTATTGTTCATAAGAACTCGCCCGATCCGCGGGGCATCGACGTAGCTCTCCTTTACCGCGAAGACCGTTTCCGCGTGATTGATAAACGGTATTTTCCCGTTTATAATGCCGGCGGGAAAATTGAACGCACCAGGGAAATCCTTTATGTTGCCGGTATTACAGGGCACGATACCCTGCATATTTTTGTTAATCACTGGCCTTCCCGTGCAGGCAGAAAAAACGACAGTGAATTGAAACGATGCCACGTGGCCCTGACATTGAAAAGCAAAACCGACTCGCTTCTGCGCCGTAATCCAAAAGCCTTTATCCTGATTACCGGCGATTTTAACGATGAGCCCACTGATAAAAGCCTTATCCGCTGCCTCGGGGCTAAAACAGATACCGCCGGAGCCCAAAGCAACGGTTTATACAATCTTTCCGCCCTGCTTTCCCTCAACGGAAAAATCAGAGGCACACATAAATATGAGGGAAAATGGGCCATACTCGATCAGGTGATCGTTTCGGGCAGCCTGCTGCAAAAAGGAAAACACATCTGTACCGACGCATCAAAGCTGTCAGTTTTTGCACCCGATTTTCTTCTCGAAAAAGACGATCGCTGGATGGGATACAAACCGTTCAGGACTTACAACGGAATGCAATATCAGGGAGGGTACTCCGACCATCTTCCTGTAATCATAAAACTGGTCAGGAAATAATCTATTATCAATCACTGAAACATTTGAACGCAATCAGGTCAAATCACAATTTACAAATCACTGAAAATTTCCTATTTCCCATTTCCTATTTCCCATTCGGGAATATGCTGTGAAAATAAAATCCTGTCAACTTTATTCACGCATAGAAGAGTTGTGATTTGTGATTCTAAATTCTTGATTTTAAACGCAATACGGTTAAATCACAATGCACAAATCAAAAATTACTGAAAATTTCCTGAAGGAGATCACGCTATGAAAACCGGAACACATTAATCGGAAATCCTTTACCCGGCTTCTGGAGTTCCGGGCGTAAGTCCAAGTTCTTTCCCTTTTTCCAGCATGAACTTCCATGCTTCCTCCCTGTTGTTTCTTATGACCCCGTCGAGGATGGCTTCCTTGATGGCATTTTTGATAATTCCCACTTCCCTGCAGGGAGGAATGCCAAAAAATTTCATAATGTCTTCTCCGGTTACGGGGGGCTGAAAATTGCGGACAGCATCTTTTTCCTCAATCTCTTTCAGTTTTTTCCGTACCAGGGCAAAATTGGCCTTGTAAACGGCACGCAAACGGTCGTTTTTTGAAGTAATATCGGCCTCGCACAAGGTCATCAGCTGATCAATATCGTCTCCGGCTTCGAAAAGCAGGCGCCGCACGGCCGAATCGGTAACATCTTCGGAAGCCAGCACAATGGGGCGCAAATGAAGAGCGACCATCTTCTGTACAAAACGCATTTCGGCTCCCATCGGAAGACGAAGCCTCCTGAATATTCCCGGAACCATTTTGGCACCGAGGTATTCATGGCCATGAAATGTCCAGCCCTGCTCCGGAATATATTTTTTTGTAAGCGGCTTGGCAATATCATGAAGCAAGGCAGCCCANCGAAGCCAGATATTTTCTGAAACACCGGCAACATTGTCCAGNACCATCAGAGTNTGCTGAAAATTATCCTTATGCATGCGCCCGTCAATGGCTTCCACTCCCTTCAGATTGGAGAGCTCGGGCAGAAAAACAGGCAGTAAACCCGTACTGTCGAGTAACCGGAATCCAACCGACGGCTTCTCAGACTGCAATATTTTGGTTAGTTCTTCCGCAATACGTTCCGCCGAAATAATCTTGAGCCTCTCCGCATTTTCTCTGATTCCTTCAAGGGTTCTCTCCTCAATGCGGAAATTCAGCCGGGTGGCAAACCGGATCGCCCGTATCATGCGCAAAGGATCGTCGGAAAAGGTATGTACCGGATCCAGCGGAGTACGTATGATCTTTTTCTTCAGATCTTCCTGACCATTGAACGGATCTATCAGCTGTCCGTGATTCTTCGGATGAAGCCCTATGGCCATGGCATTGATGGTAAAATCACGCCGTTGCATGTCTTCTTCCAGCGTGGCCTTAAATACCTTCGGCTTGCGTGAATCTGCCTTGTACGATTCCTTACGTGAGGCCGCAAACTCAATCTCCATCCCATGAAACCGGAACATGGCTGTTCCAAAATTCCTGTAACTGACCACCTTTAATCCGGGACGTATTTTTTTTGCTACTTTCTGCGCCAACTCAATCCCGTCACCTACCACCACAATATCAATATCCTTCGAATCCCTTCCCAGAAAACGGTCGCGCACAAAACCGCCCACCACATAGGCCTCCGTGTCCTCCTCCGCACAAACCTCCGTTATTATCTGAAAAATCGTATGATCAAGAAAATTTTTCATATTAAAATATGTACATATGTAAATTTTGTCGTATCTTTGCGCCAAAATTACAGAAAATGCATTGGCATTCAAAAATATTGGCACAAAGATACACCCTGGAACGATATTTGAACTGAAAAAAACAAACAAATAAAACAATAACAACATGCTGGAACATTTAACAACAGAAACTTTTAAGGAAAAAGTATTCAACTACGACGTCAACAAAGAATGGAAATTTGAAGGGGATAAACCCTGTCTGATTGATTTTTATGCCGACTGGTGCGNNCCGTGNCGTATGGTAGCNCCCATACTCGAGGAACTGGCGAAGGAATACGACGGAAAACTGAACATATACAAAGTTGATACCGACAAGGAGCAGGAACTGGCCATGGTATTCGGTATTCAGAGCATTCCGTCCCTTCTTTTCGTTCCTAAGGATGGNCAGCCGCAGATGGCTATGGGTGCCCTTCCCAAGGAAACCTTTAAAAAGGCTATCAAAGACGTTCTGAAGGTTGAATAATTTCTTGCTGATTATTAACGCATTGCGGGCAGAATGGTTTTTCTGCCCGTTTTTGTTTATATTTGCCATGTTCTCTAAGGGGGTGCCTTAATAGTACGGGCTGAGATCATACCCTTAGTACCTGATCCGGGTAATNCCGGCGTAGGGATTTGGAGGCAATGAAGAACACATTGCCCCGCAGTATTAACCAAAAATTTGTGCATCATGAAAAAAGCATGGTTATTTGGCTTTTTCCATGCCATGGTTATTTCGGCGTGGGGACAATTCGCTCTGCATGGAACCGTCAAAAGCACTGACGGAGATCCTCTGGCGGGGGCAAGCATCGTTGTTGAACAGACGTTTCACGGAACCTCAGCAGGTCCTGATGGTTCTTTTACAATTCAAAAACTGAAGCCCGGAACGGTTTCCCTCCGGGTGTCCTTTCTTGGCTACGCAACAGCTATCAGGGAAGTAACGGTTCCGTATGAAGGAGAACTGTCCTTCGTACTGGAACCTTCGCCGGTTCTGGCCGATGAGGTAGTAGTAAGGGCAACACGGATGGCAGGAAAAACTCCTTCGGCAGTAACCCTCATCAGCAGGGAAGAAATTCAGCAAAACAATATCGGCCAGGATATGCCCTTCCTGCTTTCGCTCACTCCTTCGCTGGTTCCGACATCTGATGCCGGAAACGGAATAGGATACACCAATTTCCGAATCCGGGGTTCCGATGCATACCGGATGAACGTGACGGTGAATGGCATTCCCCTCAATGATGCCGAGTCACAGGGTGTATGGTGGATCGATCTTCCCGACATTGCCGCCTCGACCGAAAACATTTATATTCAGCGGGGTGTAGGGCCTTCTACCAACGGAGCAGGAGCATTTGGNGCGACCATCAGCCTTCAGACAAATACCCTGCGGCCCGATGCTTATGCTACCGTCGATCTGGGAAGAGGTTCCTACAATACACGCCGCACCTCATTGTCACTTGGCAGTGGCCTTATCAACAGGCATTTTACCTTCGATGCCCGCCTTTCCAGAATTCATTCAGACGGCTACATCGACCGGGCTTTCAGCAACCTCGACTCCTGGTTTGTATCCGGGGCATGGTATGGCCAGGGCCAGATTATCAGACTGAATGTTTTTTCGGGGAACGAACGCACTTATCAGGCATGGTATGGAGTGGAAAAATCCATCCTCGATACCAACCGCCGGTATAATCCCTATACCTACGACAACGAAACCGACAATTACCGGCANACACATTACCAGCTTATCTGGTCAAGGGAATTTTCGCGGCATTTTTATCTGAATGCCGCCCTGCATTACACTNCCGGGAAAGGTTANTACGAACAGTANAAAAAAGACCGNTACCTTCCCGATTACGGGATGACCCCAATCGTGACGTCTGATACGGTTTTCGATATTTCCGACCTCATCCAGCAAAAATGGATGGATAACGATTTCTATGGAGCGGTTCTCTCGTTTCATTATCGCACAGGCAAAATAGAAGCCATTGCCGGCGGAGGAATAAACAATTATCTGGGCAACCACTTCGGAAAGGTTATCTGGGCGCAGTATGCCGGTGAAAACCCCATCCGCCACGAATGGTACCGGAACAAAGGAGACAAACTCGATTACAATACCTATGTAAAAGTAAATTACCAGATCAATTCCTCCCTGTCGTTGTTTGCCGATCTTCAGTTCAGAGGCATTGCCTATCGTCTGAAAGGAATCGACGACTACCGGGACAACAATGGCCTGCCTGTCGATATTCAACAAACCCATGACTACCGGTTTATCAATCCGAAGGCCGGAATCTTCTGGACAATTTCCCCGGGTCAGGATTTCTATTTTACCTTTTCCACCGGCCAAAGGGAACCCACACGGCAAAATTACCTCGATGCCACCCCATCCTCCGTCAAACCCAGACCGGAACTCCTGTTCGACTACGAAACCGGGGCCAACATCAGCGGCGCCAGATGGAAGGCAAATATCAACCTCTTTTACATGGACTACCGTAACCAACTGGTCTATACCGGAAAACTTAATGATGTGGCGTATCCCATCATGACCAATGTTCCCAGCAGTTATCGCACCGGAGTTGAGATGGCAGTTACAGCACGGCCGGCGGGCTGGGTTACCTGGCAGGGAAATCTGGCACTAAGCAGGAACAAAATCAGAAACTTTACCGAATACGCCGATTACTATGATGCCGGTTACAACTACCTGGGCAACAAACCCAAAGACCTTGGCGAAACCGACATTTCCTATTCTCCTTCCATAACAGGAGCTTCGAACCTGGAATTTCAGTTTCTGAAAAACGCTTCCGTCACTTTGACAAACCGGTATGTTGGTTCGCAGTATTTCGACAATACTTCCAGCAGGGAACGGATGATTGACGCGTATTTTGTCAGCGACCTGCGGCTTGCGTACAACCTGCATCCGCGTTCCCTGAAAAATATAGCTCTTCAGTTTCAGATTGTCAATCTCTTTAATGAACTTTACGAAAGCAACGCCTACGGAGGCAACTGGTATGTTGATGGCCGTGAGCAGACATGGGCCTATTATTTCCCTCAGGCAGAGCGGCATTTTCTGGCAGGTGTCCGGTTTGAATTTTAAATGATACCACGTAAGATGCATGCGGTTCAGGTTTCATCCTGCCGCATGCATTGCTATTGTCCCACATTGCGCATCAGTTCGCTTGCTCTCCTGATGTGCAATCAGGGATTATCATTACCTTTGTTTCAAAGCTACGGAGAAATGAAAGTTTTTACAGTACAACAAATACGGGAACTGGATGCTTTTACCATTGCCCATGAATCGATTGCATCCGTTGAGCTCATGGAAAGAGCAGCAGCAGGCTGTACCCTCTGGCTCACCAGCCATTTCCCNCCNGAAACTTCTTTTCTTATTTTCTCCGGTGCAGGAAACAACGGTGGAGACGGTCTGGCAATAGCCCGTCAGTTGTTCAACAGAGGTTGCAGGGTTACGGTTTGCATTCCGGAAATGGGTCTGAGGCATTCTGATGATTTTGAAGCGAATTTTGAGAGGCTGAAAAAAATTCCCCGCATTGAGATTCTTCAACCTTCCCGTGCAGAGGATCTTCCAGTTCCCGGCAACGGCACGGTAGTTATTGATGCCCTGTTTGGTTCTGGGCTATCCCGTCCCCTCTCCGGTTTCGCTGCACTGGTGGTAGACCATATCAACCGTCACAGCACCTGCACCGTTGCTATTGATATTCCTTCGGGCCTTTTTGGGGAAGACAATGGGAACAACCCCGGACAAGCAATTATAAGAGCCTGTCATACCCTGAGTTTCCAGTTTCCGAAGCTGGCATTCTTTTTTGCCGAGAACTATGAATTCACGGGAAAATGGCACATCATTCCCATAGGCCTTCATGAGGACGCCATCCGGAATACGGATACCCCCTATTTCTTTCAAGCCCAAGCAGATGCCAGGGCATGGGTCAGGCCGCGGGGTACTTTTTCGCACAAAGGCACTTACGGTCATGCCCTGATAATTGCCGGAAGCCATGGAATGATGGGAGCGGCTGTGCTGGCGGCACGGTCGGCGGCACGGGCCGGAGCGGGGCTGGTTACCTCCCACCTGCCCGCATCATCTGAAATGATCATGCAGGTTTCGGCCCCCGAAGTTATTATCAGCATTGACCCGTCGAAAGAAGTGTTTTCCCGCGTGCCCGAAATTGGCAAATATACTGCAGTAGCTATAGGCCCGGGCCTGGGCACCCGCAAAGAAACAAAAGAAGCCTTCGTTTCCCTGCTCTCTGCATGGCGCAGGCCGATGGTNCTTGATGCAGATGCNCTGAATATGCTGGCAGCCGACGCTTCCCTCCTGGAGCTTGTACCCGAAAACAGCATTCTGACGCCCCACCCCAAGGAATTTGTCAGGTTGTTCGGCCTGTGGGAAAATCCATGGGAACGTCTGCAAAAAGCCCGGGAAATTGCTTCCCGGTACCGTATTATTCTGGTAATGAAAGGCGCCTATACTGCCATTGTCTGTCCCGACCAAACCGTCTGGTTCAACAGTACCGGAAATCCGGGCATGGCCACCGGAGGAAGCGGAGACGTACTTACCGGTATCATTGCCGGGCTCCTGGCACAGGGATATCCGCCACCGGATGCAGCCCGGCTGGGTGTATTCGTTCACGGACTTGCCGGAGACCTTGCCGCCCGCAAAACAGGACAGCATGCCTTACTTGCCGGAGACATTGTGAACCACCTGGGAGAAGCATTTCTCCTGCTGGAAAAAGAAAAGTAGACAACAAGAAAAAAATTCTACCTTTGCCTTCCTGCTAATTAACTATGACAATACGTACCATTTTTCCCTTTGCAGTAATTGTCATCCTGGCAACAGCAACATCCTGTTACCAGACAACCAGGATTTCTTCCGTGCCGGCGCAGGAAGCAATAACCACTGCATCCGGAATTTACTATTCCCTGCCCTTTACAACATTTGTTATTCGGGTTGAAACGGAACAAACCCTTTTCATTCCCGGGCCTTATGCCGCTTATGCCGAAAAATACCTTGGCATAAAAGATGCCCGGACAGATTTCCTGGAAAACTGGAAAATCACCAACGTGCAATTTGAAACTGCCGTTACTTCCGATCCTTCTCAGTGGTACTTTCTGAAATGGAACACAAGGTGCCCCCTGCCGGCTCTTTACAGACAGNTTGCAGAGCAGGGGATGATTCTTGATTCGCCGGGGAAAAACAACATTACGGCTTTTCACCCCANGGCATCCGGAGACATCGCCCTTCTGCAACCGGTATTTTCTGATGTGTCATACACCGACTATTTTGTCGAAAAAACAGATACCCTGTACAAAACCATCTTTCAGGACTCGGTATTTGTCAAAATGCCGGTATTCCGCAAGCATGTTCAGCAAAAAAACCTGGAAGAGAAGGCTTCGGAAGCAGCCCATCTGATTCATAAATTGCGAAAACGCCGGTTCAAAATCGCCGCGGCCGATTATAATGTCCTTCCCCAGGGAGAAGCAATGAAGGCAGCCTTTGACGAACTCAACCGCACCGAAGAAATGTACCTTTCGTTGTTTACCGGTAAAACGATCTCACGGAAGTATGTAAAAACTTTCCTGTACANGCCTTCCAAAGACCAGCCTCTGGAAANCGTCCTGGCAAGATTTTCATCCGCTTCGGGNTGGGCTGAAGAAAAAGCTGACGATGCGCTTCCGCTGAGAATAGTCATGGTGCCCTCAGAAAGAAATCTTCCTGGAACAGTGTCCGAAAAGGAAAAGAAAAAGAAAGACGGAGAAAATACCATCTATTACCGTTTGCCGCTTCCTTCAGAAATCCGCTTGTTCCTCGGGCCTGATCTGATTTTCCAGACGGGCACATCCGTTTATCAGATGGGAACCCTAACCGGCGCTAAGGTTCATCAGAATATTTTCTGCCGGTAACAAAAAATAACTGANATCTGCCATCCTGTCTTATCTGACCTGCCCCTGGAAAGTCTGAAGAAATTTATCGTAGGCCATTTTTTTGTACAGGTCTTCCCTGATATATTTCAGNATTGGTTCCAGGTCTTTTGCCTGACGAAATCCGGGAATNGCACCTAGCAGCTGAAGGTTTTCATCCAGATAGGCCATGGAAGGATAGGACAGCTGGTTGTTCAGCAGAGCTGCCGCCAGTTCATGGTACCCTCTTCCGCCATTGCTGATAAATTTGAACGTATGATTCTGAAAGACCACATCCTCGCGTTGTTCAGCATTGAACTTTACGGCATAAAAGTTCTCATTGACATACCGCACAATCACGGGATGACTGAAAGTTTCCGCATCCATTTTCTTGCACCATCCGCACCAGTCGGTGTAAACATCAATAAGGATTTTCCTGGGATTCTTTTTTGCCAGTTCAACCGCCTGCTCAAAAGTAAGCCAGTTGATTTTCCCTTCGGTAGTCTGTGCCCTCAGAAGGCCGGGAAAAAAGAAAGAAAATACTATAAGGCTGATTATAAGATATTTATGCATTCCGTTTCCGTAATAATGTAAGCGAAGATAATATGTTTTCAACAATTTTCAGTCCGGNAAGTTCACAGTTTTGATTTCGTTTTCCGTCCTTTAATTCTTGCTGCACAACAGGTTCTTTTATAATCCGAAATTCGTATTATTTTTGAATCTTGCGAAACTGAAAACAACTAATCTATTTTGTATGTCAGAACAGAAAAAGTTTATTCCGTTTGTGTCGGCCGAAACAAGGATGGCCGAATTTACCCTGAGGGCATTGCTGATCGGACTGGTGCTGGCTGTGGTGCTGGGTGCCGCCAATGCATACCTTGGACTGAAAGCAGGGATGACGATTGCAGCCACCTACCCGGCTGCGGTGATAGGGATGGCCATTCTGAAGGCTGTCCGGGGATCGGTGCTGGAAGAAAACTTTGCCCGTACGGTGGGTTCCATTGGCGAATCGGTTGCTGCGGGAGCCATTTTCACTCTTCCGGCCTTTTTCATCGCCGGAATCTGGGACCCCTTCTTCACACCAGGACATTATCTGACTTCCACGGTTATTCTGATCGCAGGAGGCTTGCTGGGAATCATGTTTGTGGCCCTNCTGCGCCGGGTAATGGTTGAGGATGCCGAACTTCCCTTTCCCGAGAGTGTTGCAGCCGCTGAAATCCACAAGAGCGGCCGTTCAAGCGGAGGTGGTTCAAAATTCCTTTTCAGTGCCATGGGTATCGGAGCGCTTATTCAGGCTCTGGGACAAACCAACTTTTTCAAAATCACCTATGACAAGTTTATCACCTTTAAAAGCCAGGTTATTAATAGTACCGCCATCAAAGTAAAGGGAGGCGCCCTGATCAGCACCCCGGGTGTCAGCCCGGCCTATATGGGGGTTGGGTATATTATCGGACCCCGGCTCGGTGCACTCAACTTCAGCGGCGGCCTCGTAGCATGGGGGTTGCTTGCCCCTCTGGTCTATTTCTTTATTTCCCCGTACATCACCCCTGAATACCTCAGCGAATGGGCGTCCAATTTTATTGCTGCCTATCCGAAATACTCCATGGACGAAGCCATAAAGATGGTTTCCTCTCCCACCTACCAGATTTCCCGTATCTGGCTTCTGATCGTACGTCCTGTGGCCATCGGAGGCATGCTGATGGCGGCCATGTACACCCTTTACCGCATGCGAAAAAGNCTGTTTGCCGGAATTTCCCGTTCCATCTCCGACGTTAAGAAAGCAGCTACCGGAACTACAACTTCCCTCCGCACGGAACAGGATATTAAGTTCTCATGGATCATGGCTGGTATAGCCCTGGTAGCAATTACCACCTTCCTGATCACCTATTTTGTTTTCAAAACTGCATTATTTCCTGCCATTGTGGCTGCCACGGTTTTGATCATCCTGGCATTTTTCTTTGCCGCCATATCCGGATACCTTGTTGGTATTATGGGTTCGAGCAACAACCCCATCAGCGGGCTTACCCTGACGGCACTGCTGGTTACAGCATTGATCCTTGTGGCCATTGGCGTGAATGCCCAGACAGGTGGGGTGGCAGCTGTGCTTGGTGTGGCAGCCATTGTTTGCGTTTCGGCAGCCGTTGCCGGCGAAATGCTGCAGGACCTTAAAGCCGGACATATCCTCGGAGGGACCCCCTGGAAAATGCAGGTGGGCGACATCATTGGCGTAGTGCTGGCAGGCGCTGTTATGTTCATTGTGCTCGACTTTCTGAACAGGGCTGATATTGCCCAGGGCATGCAGCAGAACTATGTAGGAGGCTTCGGAAGCCGCAACCTTTCAGCCCCCCAGGCAGGTCTGATGGCTATGCTCTCCCGTGGAATTGTGGGAGGAGATATGACCTGGCCCCTCGTTATTTTCGGCATGTTCTTCGGCTTCGGCCTCATCCTGATGCAGGTAAAAAGCCCCATGCTGGTTGCTGTGGGTATGTACCTCCCTCTGGAAACCACCTTCGCCATTTTCATCGGAGGCCTTGTGAGAGGGATTGTTGACCTTATGGTGGAAAAACGACAGCTGAACCCTGCTCAGAAAGCCCGTGTAGAAAACGTAGGCATCCTGCTGGCTTCGGGGCTTATTGCCGGAGAAGCACTTACAGGCCTTGCTTTCGCCCCCTTCCGGATTGCCGGCATTGACCTGAGCCAGAAATGGTATGAACCCCATGTGCTGATCGGGCTTGTCATTATACTCCTGATCGGTTACCTGCTCGTGCGCGTTCCCCTGCGTAACGCCGGAAGACCTGATGAACCAGCTCCTCCGTCAGCCATGATGTAAAAGTTGAAATTTAACCCATGAACTTCTTCAAACGGAGGCGGATTTTGAAAAGTACCAGTTTGCACGACCTGGTACCGGTGCGCATTGTTACCCGCTGGGAAGAAATATCCACGCCCGGGGGAATAAAAATTGACCTGAAAATTCCCCGCTTCCGGAATGAAAAATTTGCCCGCTGGTTTCTTCCTGCGGGAAAATCGCCTTATATTACCCTGCACCTCGATATACGAGGATCAGCTGTATGGCAACGGATCGACGGAAACAAGACCCTTGAACAGATTGCTGAAGAACTGAAGGATGTGCTGGGAGAAAATGCCCTGACCCGTACCGGGGATTATTGCTCACGGCTTTATGCCAACGGATACATAACGTTCCGACAACTTCAGGACTAAAATATTAACCTTAAATGCCTAACATTATGAGCAATGAAATACTGAATCTCGAACCGCGGAATGTGTGGAAGCACTTCTACAGCCTTACCCAGATTCCGCGTCCTTCAAAAAAGGAAGGAAAAGCTGTTCAGTTTGTAAAGGACTTTGGCCGGCAGCTTGGCCTGGAAACACATGTAGATGAGGTGGGTAATGTGGTGATCAGGAAACCGGCCACCCCCGGTATGGAAAACAGGAAAATGGTTACCCTGCAGTGCCATCTCGACATGGTTCCCCAGAAAAATGAGGGAACACAGCACGACTTCGAAAAGGATCCTATCACCCCGTATGTTGACGGCGAATGGGTAAAGGCAAAGGGCACAACCCTCGGCTCCGACAACGGGATGGGTGTTGCTGCGGCCCTTGCTATCCTCGAATCGAAAGACATTCCGCATGGCCCCATCGAAGCCCTGTTTACAGTGGACGAAGAAACGGGCATGACCGGAGCCTTTGCCCTTAAACCCGGACTCCTGAAAGGCGATATCCTCATCAACCTCGATTCGGAAGACGAGGGCGAACTGTACATTGGCTGTGCCGGCGGTATGGATGCTGTTATTCAGATTCCTTACCTTGAAATTCCTGTTCCCGAAGAACATATNCCCTACAAACTCTCNCTCACCGGGCTAAAAGGCGGGCATTCAGGCCTCGATATAAACCTGGGCCGTGCCAATGCAAATAAGCTGCTGTTCCGCTTTCTGAACTTCGGGAATGATGAACTCGACATCCACATTGCTTCCGTTAACGGCGGAACCCTGCGCAATGCCATCCCCAGGGAAGCCTTTGCCGTGGTTATGGTACCGGAAGACCGTCAGCAGGCATTTCTTGAAGCAGTTAAAAAATATGAAAAAATCTTCCAGGCAGAATATAACCAGACGGAACCGGATCTTAAGTTCTCTGCAGAAAAAACGGAAAAACCTGAACGCATACTAAACCCCTCAGGGCAAACCAGGCTGATCAAATCGGTCTACGGATGCCCGAACGGGGTAATACGCATGAGCGACAGCGTGCCCGGACTGGTGGAAACATCCACCAACCTTGCTGTTGTAAGAACTGAAAAAGGAGGAGCCATAGTCCAGTGCCTCCTGAGAAGTTCTGTCGATTCAGCTAAGGAAGACGTGGGGCAGATGATCAGAAGCGTCTTTGAACTGGCCGGAGCTGAAGTAAAACTCGAAGGAGGCTACCCGGGATGGAAACCAAATCCCGACTCGGCTATACTTAAAACCATGAAAAACGTGTACAAAAACATGTTTGGAAAAGAACCCGAGGTTAAGGCAGTCCATGCGGGCCTTGAGTGCGGACTCATCGGAGGCATTTATCCCAATATGGATATGATCTCCTGCGGCCCAACCATCCGCCATCCGCATTCACCGGATGAAAAGGTACACATACCCAGCGTGGAAAAGTTCTGGAAATTTCTCGTTGAGACCCTGAAAAATATCCCGGCAAAATAAAAAATGACATATTNCCGGGAAAAGTGATGAGCCGGCTGGTACAAACAATACCAACCGGCTCATCCTTATCTTACGGTTCATCCTTTGGAACTTATCTCCTTCAGAATCTCCTTGTTTTTTAACTGTACTTTTTTCCCTTCCAGTTGTATTATGCCATCATTCTCAAACTCAGCAAGTACCCTGCTTACACTCTCACGGGTAGCATCGACAAGATTCCCGAGTTCTTCCTGTGTAAGAGGAATGCTGAACGAATCTGCGTTAAAAATCCGTTCTGAAAATTCAAGCAGAACATCGGCAATTTTACCTCGTATCTGTTTCTGCGTACGATTGGCACACCGGTAAAACACCTCCAGCTCGTTACGGCATAGTTCAATCATAATTTCGTATGCAAAATCTGAATTACTTTTCAGAAGTTGTTTAAAAGTGCCCATATCAATAAAACATACTTCCGAACGTTCAATGGCTGTTACAGAATACTGGTTTATTTTATCGCCGAAAGTCGTCGGTAAGCCAAGGTAACCGGGAGCCTTAACGATACGGACAATCTGATCGTGATGCGGCCCGTTAATATGCACTTTGACAAGCCCGCTGCGCAAATAGGCAACATTTGTCGAAAACACTCCCTGCCTGATAATCGAGTCCCCCCTGTTAAATGATGCCGTAATGCAATTGAAGGAAAGCTGTTCAATTTCCGAATCCCGAAGCCGGGCAGCAGCACGGGATTTGATCGAACAATTTTTGCAGGAAAGTTCCATGGAAAAGTGAGTTTTTTGTACCAGAGTATTGAATGTATATAACTGATTATCCGATATTTAGTACATCATTAACGNATTTTATTAATAAACTTTTCAGACCCCAAAGGTAACCTTTTTGTGATATACATCACATTTCTTTTTAAACTACTTCACAACAGAAACTGTAAAACTCAGGCCGGATTTGCCTTCTTTTGTTAGCCAAATAACAATACTGTTATTTTAATCACAAAAAAACCTAATGCTATGAAAAACAAAAAGTTATGCATTGGACTTTACACAGGCAGCGTTGATAAACTGACCGCTGCGGGAATTATACTTAGTGGCGCAGTTGCCAACGATATGGAAGTTGACATCTATGTCCTTCTTCAGGCAGCCAGGGCTTTCAGAAAAGACATCGGCGACAATACCGACAAACTGAACATGGCTGAAAATGCTGAACTTAAGGAAGAATTTCTGGCTTCATTAAAGAAGCTCAACGTAAAGACCTGGGTTGAATTTTTTAAAGAAGCTAAAGCCCTTGCCAACGTTAAAATTCACATTTGCGGGACGGCAGGGAAAATATGGGGCGCTGAAAAACTGGACGATTTTATTGAACTGGCCGATGATATTGTTGGTATTGGGGCATACATACAGGCGGCTGAAGAAGCAGATGTAAACTTATTTATTTAATTCAATGAACATAATGGAAACAGGTATTGAAAACATTCAGGCCCAGATAGAGGAGCTGAAAGCAAGAATTGCCTTTCTCGAAAATTCCAGGAAAGATTGCCTTTCTATTGCTGTTATTTCCGGAGACCTTGACCGCATTCTGGCCACAATGATCATCGCCCTCGCAGCTGCTGCGATGGACACAAAGGTGAAGCTGTTCTTTTCCTTCTGGTCGCTGGCGGCATTGCGCGATCCACAAAAAAAGGCAAAAAATAAAGATTTTATTTCCAAAATGTTTGGTGTAATGCTTCCAAAGGGCAAAAATAAGCTTCCTCTTTCGCGAATGAATATGGCAGGCATGGGGCCTGCAATGATCAAATACCTGATGAAGAAACAGAATGTTCTGTCGCTGGATGAAATGTTTCGGCAGGCTGAAGAGCTTGGGATTGAAATTACCGTGTGCGAAATGTCAATGAACCTGATGGGTTTCAAAAAGGAAGAACTTATTGATTACAAACATCTCCGCTTTGCCGGAGCGGCAACATTTGTCAGCGAAGCAAACGAAAGCACCATGCAATTATTTATTTGANTATCCACCATTAAAAAACAATTAGTATGACAACTGATGAATTAAAAAACCTCCANCCGGCAAGAACCGTTGATGCCCGTGGCACCGCATGTCCCGGCCCACTCCTTGAAGCAAAAAAAGCTATTGGCACCATTAAACCGGGCGACATCATGGAAGTCCTCTCGGCCGATGAAGGAACTAAAGTAGACATACCAAAATGGTGCACTAAACAGGGACACGAATACCTTGGCACCATTGATGAGAGCGGGTATTACCGTATTTTTCTGAGAAAAAAATAAAGAATATGCCAGTAGCCAGTGGAAAAGCCAAAATACTGGTTTTTTCAACAGAAAAAATATCCGATCCGGCCATCGATATGGCCGGATTGCTTAAGTTGCACTATCCGTCAACGGTTTATACCATCTCGGTACCNTGTTCCAGCAGCATTAAACCCCGCTGGATTCTGCACGCTTATGCAAAAGGATTTGACGGTGTATTTATTGCCGCCGACGGAAGTGACTGTCCCTATGATGAATCCTGTACTGAAAAGACTGGGAACATAGTTGCTGCAACGCAGGAATTGATGAAAGAGCAGCAGATTGATCCGGCGCGATTGCGGATGGCAGCTATCTGCTCCGTTTGCAGTGAAGCTTTTGTCAGACAAATAAAATCATTTAGCGAATATCTGAGTAAAACTAGACAATAATTATGGAGAACAACCGGAGAGAGGCATCCTATGATGCACTGGTTGTCGGCGGGGGAATTGCAGGAATCGAAACAGCCCTGAATATTGCCAACAACGGATTTAAAGTATTACTGGTCGAAAAGGATCTTTCCATCGGCGGAAAAATGATCCTGCTCAGTAAAGTATTCCCCACACTCGACTGTGCGGCCTGCATTACCACGCCCAAAGTCTCGGAAGTTTCGAGGCATCCCGGAATAACCATTTTCACTTCGGCTGAAGTTCAATCGGTGGAAAAATCAGGAGACAAGGTTTTTACAGCCAGCATACGGAAAAAACCGCGGTATGTCATTGCCGAAGACTGTACGGGTTGCCAGCTGTGCGAACAGGCCTGCCCCGTTGTTACTACCGATGAATATCAGATGAACCTGGTTGGCCGAAAAGCCGCATTCATTCCTTTCAGCATTGCCAGCCCGCGGGTTGCAGCCATCGATATGGAAAACTGTACCCTGTGCGGAGCATGCGAGAAAGTCTGCCCAACAAAATGCATCGATTTTACACAAACCGAAGAGTACCTGAACGTGGAGGTAAAAACGGTAATTATTGCCACCGGTTTTACTCTCTTCGATCCTCTTCGCATACCCCGTTATGGCTTTGGCCTTTATAAAAATGTCATCACCTCCATGCAGATGGAACGGCAACTTGCTCCCACAAGACCATTTCACACTATTCTCAGGCCGGGAGACGGCAAAGTACCCGATAAAGTGGCGTACGTTCTGTGCACGGGGAGCCGCGATGCGACCATCGGCAATCCGGTCTGTTCTCAGATCTGCTGCATGTATTCTGTTAAACAGGCTCAGCTCCTGATGGGTGCTTTACCTATGGCCGATGTCACCATTTATTACATCGACATCAGAGCCTTCGGTAAAGGATTCAACGAATTCTATCAACAGGCACAGGGAATGGGCGTAAATTTTGTCAAAGGAAAGGTGGCCAAAATCGTTGAAAAAGACAATGGAAATCTTTTACTGCGGTACGAAGACATTCTGAGCGGAACTGTGCGTGAAGCAGAGCATGATCTGGTTGTTCTCTCTGTCGGAGTTTTACCGAACCAGGAACCTCTGAAATATTTTCCCGATGCAAGCCTTCAGTCGGACAACTTTCATTTTGTCAGGCAGATGGATCCCCTGGCATCGCCCTCTGTCACCTCCATCCCCGGGGTATTTGTAGCAGGAACTGCATCGGGGCCAATGGACATACCTGATTCCATCCTCTCTGCAGGCTCAGCTTCTGCTGAAGCAATCAGTTACATAAGCGAGAAAAAATGAAAAACAAAATAGGTGTTTATATCTGCCATTGCGGAGGCAATATATCCGATTATGTGGACGTGGAAAAAGTCCGACAGGCTGTTGAACACGATGAAGGCGTAGCTCTGGCGAAAACCACCATGTTTGCCTGTTCTGATGCCAATCAGAAACAAATGGAACAGGATATTCATGAACAAGGACTGGATGGAGTTATTGTAGCCTCCTGCTCTCCGAAACTTCATCTGGTTACATTCCGCTCCGTTACCCAACGGGGAGGCCTGAACAAATTTGAATATGTTCATGCCAATATACGGGAACAGGATTCATGGGCACATTCTGATAANAAGCAGGGAGCTACAGAAAAAGCTATTCATCTTGTAAAGGCGGCAATAGCCAAAGTACGCAATGCCAAAGCCCTTGAACCTATCAAGGTTGACTCCAGCAAAAGCGTTGCCGTCATTGGAGCAGGGGTGGCCGGCATGAAAGCTGCCCTTTCTCTGGCCCGGATGGGAACTAAGGTTTTCCTCATTGAACAGGATCATTTTGTTGGAGGGAGAACGGCTCAATGGGACGAGCTTTTCACTTCCGGCGAAAAAGGCCCCGAATTGGTTAAAGCACTGTATGATCAGATACGAGAGCATCCCAGTATTACATTATATACAGGGGCCAGGCTGTGGGAATCATCCGGCAGCATCGGAAACTTCACATTAACCATTGAACTTGCTCCGGCATTCATTGATGAAAATGCTGATNACAATGAGATTAAAAAAGCAATAGAAGTATGCCCTGTTTCGGTTCCCGATCCCTTCAATTTNGGCCTGACGAGCAGAAAAGCCATCTATTTCAACCACCCGGGGCAATTTCCTGAAAAAGTTGCCATCGATAAACAGGCGTGCAATTGCTGCGGCAAATGCGCCGAAGTTTGTTCAGCAATTCATCTGAAGAAGGAACCTCAGATGATAAAACTCCAGGCAGGTGCTGTCGTCTTCGCCAATGGCTTTGATCCCTATACTCCTAAAGCCGGTGAATATGGATTCGGAATTGCAGGCAATGTCATTACCCTGCCAGCATTTAAAAGACTTGTCAGCCTATCGGAAAAGGAACTTATTTATAACGGAAAGCCCGTACAGAAAATAGCCTATATTTACTGTGTCGGAAGCCGCCAGCCCGAAGGAGAAAACAAATACTGCTCGCGGTATTGCTGCACGGCCGCTATTCATGCCGCCAGCACGGCCCGTGAGAAGTTCCCCGGAATTCTGAATTTTCACTTTACACGGGGTGTCAGAACATACGGCAAACAGGAAATTATATACGCAGAAGCTCTCCGCAATGGCGATGTTTTTCTTCAGTCAGCTGATGATGAACTTCCGCAGGTGGATACAAGCAACGGAAAAACCATTGTCAGAATAAATGATATCCTCACCGAACAAAAAACCATAGAACTTGAACCCGATCTGATAGTGCTTGTCACGTCAATGGTAATGCGGGATCATTTGCACACCGAGACCCTCTTCAAAATACCCAGGGGCAGAGACAACTTTCTGAAGGAAATTCATCCCAAGCTTCGTCCTGTTGAAACAGTAATTGACGGAATTACCATTGCCGGCACCTGCCAGGGACCTATGAATATTACCGAGTCAGTCAATTCTGCTCTTTCAGCGGCAACCAAAGCTTTTTCCTATGTCAGGAAGGGAGAAATTGAAATTGAACCCGTTATTGCCGAAATCAACAAGGACCAATGCACCTGGTGCAATAAATGTGCTGAGGCCTGTCCGTTTGATGCCATCAGAAAGGTGGACGCTGAGGGCAAATCAATTGCAGTTATCAATAATTCGGTTTGCAAAGGTTGCGGAATGTGCCTCCCGGTATGCCCCACTGATGCTATCGAACTCGTCACATACTCCAACAAGGAAATTGAAGATATGATCGACATGCTTGCTGCAGATTAACTAACAAAAAAAGCTATGGAGCCAATTAAAGGACAGACATATAAATATTTACGCGAAAAACATCCGGTATCCGACAAAGCAAAGGAGCAACTCAAACAATTTACCCGCATCAAAAAATCCATCCTTGAAAATCTCAGAGAGAAAGAAATGACCATTGCCGAGCTTTCGGAAAAACTTTCCATGCCCNGTGAAGAAGTTGTTTACTATCTGATGACCCTTATGAAATACGGNCTTATTCAGTTGGGCAGTATTGATGATATGGATGAGTATTATACTTATAAGATTAAGGAATAATGGCAACAATTAATCCCGGTTTAACAAAGGAATTAAAAAAATACGGAACATTTGACTTCTCCGCCTGTTACAATTGCGGCACCTGCACNGCCATCTGTTCTCTGACCAATGAGCAGGAATCCTTTCCCCGTAATATGGTCCGTTACAGCGTACTGGGTGCGGAACAGGAAATTACCTCATCATTAAAACCCTGGCTCTGTTATTATTGCGGAGAATGTTCAACACACTGCCCCCAGAAAGCTTACCCGGGAGAACTCATGATGACTCTCCGCAGATGGTTAACTGCTCAATATGACTGGACTGGACTATCAGGATTACTATATAAATCCGTATTCCTGAATGTATTCCTCTTCGTTTTTGTTGGAGCGGCCGTAATTCTGTTTGGGATTCTGAACCATTTCAACACCGAAAAAATCATGCATGCGGGCCATTTATTTGAAATGATTGCTATTGCAGGAGTATTTACTCTGATTTTGCTGCCCAACATTATCCGCATGTGGTACTTCACCATTCTGAAGCCAGGTATCAAAGTCCCGGTAAAAATCTATATCCAATCGTTACAGGATCTCGTGGTGCACATGTTTACCCAGAAGCGTGCCCTTTCCTGTGAAAACAATACATTCCGGTGGCTGGAACATTTTCTTCTGGTTATCGGTTACCTGACCCTTCTTTTTACCACAGTCTTTCTTAACTGGTTCTCAACCTCCAGCACAGGTATTGTTTTAATGGGCTATCTGGTGAGTGCCGCTTTATTTGTTATTACGTTTGATTTCGTGCTGGCACGTATAAAAAAATCAAAAGAAGTAAGCCGGTTTTCAAAACCTTCTGACTGGTTTTTTGTAATCTGGCTCTTTTTGATGGGGCTGAGCGCTTTCGTGGTACGTTTGTTCATCGACCTGAATCTTCTGGAGAAGAATTTCTGGATCTATATTTGCCACCTGATCATTCTGGCTCAGTGGGCTTTGATTATAGTTCCTTTTGGCAAATGGACCCATTTTTTGTATCGTTCCTTCGCCATGTACTTCGAAAAAATTGTTCTGAGCCAGAAATAAAAAACACAGAATCTGAAAGTTATATACATCCGATCTTTTCAGGTATAATCACCAGATAGCATTTACAACCTATCATCTTTTTTCCTATTTTACGGCATCTTTAAATTGCATTTTCGGATGCCTATTAGAGCGCTGTTTTTCAATTTAAAACTTCTCTGTATGAAAAGACTTTTCTCCTGTATGTTCATTTTGCTGGTGTTAATTTCTTCTGCCGCGCAGGCACAGAAAGGAACGGTTAAAGTATTCAGCGAAATCAAAGGCGTTCAGCTTTTTATTGACGAGGTTTTGCAGGGAACCGATGTTACCCTGCTCGATTCGGTAACTGTGGGAACCCATTACCTGAAAGCCGTAAAAGATAATGTGATCATATTTAGTGATCTGATTACGGTGAATCAGAATGCCGTCACCACGGTCCTGATTAAAAACACAAAGGATGTTCAGGAAAAAATGCTCGAAAGTAAGTACGAAGAAATTCAGAAATTCAAGAACAACAGGCTCGAGGTGATGCTGAGTTCCAAATATGTTACCAGTACTTCGGGTGTTTCCAACAGTATGTATTTCCCCGGCTACTATGTTGTTACCGGCACCACCTTCAGCAATTCTTCATCGACCACCGAACAGGAAACAGACTGGTTTATAGCCCGGGGAGGNAAAGTAAAAATTACCGAGATGGAGCTTGCCCGGCTGGCAGATAACCAGGATGCCGTTAAACGGATTGAACAGGAAAATGACCAGATTGACAAAAAGAACGCCCGGATCATGAAGCGCATGAATACGGGTGGAATCATGTTACTGACGGGTACAGTCAGTGTTCTTGTCAGCCTGGCTGATGTGCTTCTGGCTGATTTTCTGAACGATACAGTGGCAGCTTCGCTGATGGCCGGGGGACTTTTGGTGGGAGTTATCGGACTGGCTAATGTCCAGCTGTCAAAACCAGTTCCTTATCCTTCCCATTACTTAACACTTGAGGAAGCTATCCAACTAACCGATACGTACAACCGGAATCTGAAAAAATCGCTCGGATTGCCCGATAATTATGAACCCTGAATTATTTTGCCGGGAAGGCTCCAAAGAAGCTTCACGGGAGGTTTACGTCCTGCTTTTGCTGTTTTTCCGTGAATCCGGATAAGCCACTTTCAGCACGTCCTCGAAATAGTCAGCATAATGGATGGTCATTCCCTCCCGAAGGTATTCGGGAAGTTCTTCAAAATCTTTCCGGTTGGCTGAAGGAATTATCAGTTCCCTGATACCGACCCTTCTGGCCGCGATGGTTTTTTCCCGTATTCCTCCGATCGGAAGCACTTTTCCTGTCAGGGTCAGTTCGCCCGTCATGGCAATGCCTTCTTTTACGGGGGTATCGGTTGCCAGCGAATGCAGAGCCAGGGCCATGGTAATGCCGGCTGATGGACCATCTTTCGGAGTAGCCCCTGCCGGAACGTGCAGATGAATAAAGTGGGTCGAAAAAAAGTTCTTGTGCTTATTGTTGCGGGAAAGGATGGACTTCACATACGAATAGGCTATTTCCGATGATTCCTGCATCACCTTGCCCAGTTGGCCGGTTTGCTTAAAACCTCCTCCTTTGCCGGCCACCGCATTGGCTTCGATGTACAGGGTATCTCCACCGTATGCTGTCCAGGCAAGGCCCAGCACCACACCGGGAATACGGCGCTTGTAAAGCTCCTCGGTAGTAAAAACAGGATTTCCAAGAAAGTCCTTCAGGTTTTCCTCCGTTACCTTTATCCGCGTCGCTTTATTCTCGGCCAGCATCAGAGTGGCTTTGCGCATAATTTTNCGGATTTGCTGTTCCAGACTGCGCACCCCTGCTTCGCGTGCATACCCGTCTATTATTTTTCGCAAAGCCTTACCGGTAATCTGGATTTCGGAAGCCTTCAATCCGTGTTCCTTCCTTTCCCTGGGAATCAGATACCGTTTGGCAATTTCCAGTTTCTCTTCCAGAATGTAGCCTGGAAGTTTGATTACTTCCATGCGGTCGAGCAAGGGCTGGGGAATGGTATCCAGCTGATTGGCCGTGGTAATGAACAGGATATTGGAAAGGTCAAACCGCACATCAAGGTAATGGTCCAGAAAGTCCTTGTTTTGTTCCGGATCGAGCACTTCCAGAAGTGCCGCCGCCGGATCCCCCTGAAAGCTTGCCCCGATTTTGTCAATTTCATCGAGCATGATAACCGGATTGGCCACACCGGTGCGCTTCAGGCTCTGAATAAACTTTCCCGGCATAGCACCGATGTAGGTACGGCGGTGGCCTTTGATTTCCGCTTCATCCCTCATGCCTCCCACCGAAAAACGGTAAAACTTGCGGCCAAGCGCATCAGCAATAGACTTCCCCACAGAAGTTTTTCCGACACCCGGAGGCCCTACCAGGCAAATGATGGACCCTGAAACCTTGCCTCTCTTTATAATCGTGCTGATAAACTCCAGAATGCGCTGCTTTACATCCGTAAGNCCNTAATGGTCCCTGTCGAGTATATGCCGGGCTTTTTTGATATCCAGATTGCCTTTGCTGAAGATGCCCCAGGGCAAATCGGTAATCCATGTCAGATAAGTACGCGAAACGTGGTATTCAGGAGAATTGGGGTCGAGCATCTTCAGCTTGCCCAGCTCTTCCTCCACAACTTCCCTGGCCTCGTCGCTTAACTTCAGCTTCCTGATCCGCTTCTCAATCCGTTCAATTTCCGTGGTTTTTTCATCTTTTTCGAGTCCCAGTTCCTTCTTGATCACCTTGAGCTCTTCGCGCAGGAAAAATTCCTTCTGCTGTTTCGATATCCGCTCATTGATCTGTTTTTGTATTTTTTCCTGAAGCTGATGCAATTGGATCTCCTCCTTGAGTATCAGAAGAAGCTTTTCGGCCCGTGCATACAGATCCGTGGTTTCCAGCAATTCCTGCAACCGGTGTGGATCAGTACTCAGCATGGAGGCAATTACATCCATCATAAGGCCGGGCTTTTCCATGCCAATCTGATTAAGCGACATTTTCAACTGCTCGACAAACATCGGGTTCAGCTTCATCAAATCTTTGACACTATTGATAATGGCCATGGAATAAGCCTTCAGTTCGTCAGTAAGTATCGCTTTTTCCTCATAATGATAGTGCACATTCCAGCGCAGTTCTTCCTCTTTCCCGATACGCCGGATCATTGTAAAGCGTATTACACCCTGGGCCACAAAATTGATGTGCTCATCATCCTGCTCCAGCACCTTAAGGACTCTTACCAGGGTTCCTGTTCGATATACTTCGGAACGATAAAACTCTTCCTCGTTTATCTGCCTGACGAAAGAAACCCCCAGAAAGCGGTCGTTCCTGTCAAGTACCGATTTAATTGCCTGAACCAATTCCCGGCCTGCATAATTCAGAGGGACAGCTATCCCTGGAAACAAAGGACGGTTCTGGATGGGAAGAACCACAATATTGTCGGGATAGATCTCCGATACAAGCACTATGTTGCTTTCCCTTTTCTCTCCTTTTTCCTGTTGTTCCATATTCCGATCTTTTGATGTTATACAACTATTCAAAAACAAAACCAATCAGACAGTCCAGACATTTTGGCGCAAAAAACGCCAAAATGACGGACAACTCTTTTGCGTATTTTTATTGAAAGAATCATTATTCCATTGATCAGCTGATCAGTCATATCCCTTTATGTCATCAAAATATTTTTTTTGACCAATGAGAACTTAAAATCAACAATATGATATGAAAATTATTTGTTCTTTTAATCCTTCTTATACCTTTTATATCGTTTTCACAAAACTGTGAAAAATGGAAAGTATTTGAAATTCCGCTTAAAGGGCCAACTGCAGGTAATCCATTTAAGGAGGTAACCCTTTCTGCAGTTTTCACAAATGGCCAAAAGACAGATACTATAGATGGTTTCTATGATGGAGCAGGCATATACAAAATACGATACATGCCGGCCTCAGAAGGTAATTGGAGCTATATTACCATCAGCAATAAAAAACAATTGAATGCAAAAAAGGGGACTTTTAACTGCACTTCTCCCACGAAGAGCAATCATGGACCTATAGTTGTAAAAGACACTTTTTACCTGGCTTATGCTGACGGCACTCCTTATCACCCTTTCGGTACCACTTGCTATGTCTGGGTACATCAAGGAGACTCGCTGGCTGAACTAACGCTCAAAACATTATCCAGAGGATATTTCAACAAACTGCGCATGTGTATATTTCCGAAAGATTATGATTGAAACTAAAACGAGCCGCTTCTATACCCGTTTGAAGGGAAACCATTAAATGACTGGGATTATACACGTTTTAATCTTGCTTTTTTTCGCAACATTGAGAATAGAATCAGGCAACTTGATTCACTGGGCATTGAAGCAGATCTTATTGTCTTCCATCCATACGACAGATGGGGGTACCAAAACATGACAAGGGAAACAGATGATTTTTATATCCGTTATATAATAGCGCGATTTTCAGCTTATAAAAATGTCTGGTTGAGCATGGCCAACGAATATGACTTTATGAAAGCAAAGAATATAGATGACTGGGAACATTATATAAAGTTTTTTGCAAAAAAAGATCCCTATAATTACCTGCGAGGAATACATAATGGCTTCAAATGGTTTGATCATACAAATCCGTATCTCACGCATGCTTCAATTCAGAACGAAGACACTTAAAAGGCTAAAGAATTAAGAAGCAGGTATTTAAAACCAATTATTTTTGACGAATGCCGGTATGAGGGAAATATCCCCTGGTCATGGGGAAATCTGACTGCAGAAGAGATAGTTAATAAATTCTGGAGAGGATGCATTAATGGTGGTTATGTAGGACATGGAGAAACTTATGTCACAGAGGCTCCATTAAAATTTCCTGAAAAATCTTCCGATATTCTTTGGTGGTCAAAGGGAGGTATTCTCAGGGGACAAAGTCCCGAAAGGATAGCTTTTTTGAAAAAAATCATAGGAGCTGCACCATGTTACCTTAAACCTGCTGTTATTTTTGAATGGTGGATGCCATATTCGGCAGTTGCATATAAAGATGAATATTATCTGGTGTACTATAATATGGATCAACCCCGCAGCCAAATTGTGTACTTGCCTGAAAACGCAAAATATAGGGTGGAAATTATCAATGCCTGGTATATGACAATTACGCCAGTCAATGGCGAGTTTAGCGGAAGAAGTTTGATNCAGCTGCCACAAAAACCGTTCACGGCCTTGCGCATTACAAAAAAATAAATTGCTGTTATTAATGTTCTTAAATTGAGTTATGATTATTCAATGAGTGGAATGATTTACCTATTGCTTTAAAATGCAACCGGACGAATAAAAATAGATATAATTTTAGATGAACCCGCTTTAAAGTAACCGGAGCAAAACCAGAGATTTCGAATTCCAATATCCATGGTAGATGGAGCGCACACTTGTGGAACGGCGGAGGTGTTGATATGTATCCTGCCTGCCATCCGGGAAAATTCGGAAATAAAGATTTTCCCCTGCATATAAGGGCATGCGATGCTTTCTTAATATCCTTAACCCACATTACTGTGTTAGAAAGTGCGCAATGTGCCCCAAGGGATGCTTTCACTTCGTTTCAGCGGGGGTAAACCGGATGCCACCGCAAAATACCAACCCACTAAGCATTAGTTCGTTTGCACTCCTAATGCTTAATTCGGGTTTAAAGCCTCCGGCTTTATCTGATCGCTGCACCGCATTTTGGCATGTTACGATGGTTAACCCCGATGATTATGGATTTAAAATCCAACCTGACGAATTAAGTAGATGCATTTATATAGGAAACCCAATTGTATTAGAAAAATTCTGATGCAGGAATGTGGGTTAATTCATTAGTGCATATCAAAAAAGATGTTTTTGATGAGTAAAACAGGATAAAAGCATAGACATGTTTAAGGATAGCGGGCTTGCACAAATTTTGGAATATCCGGTTAATCAACTTCTTCATCTATAAAAAATGGGGGTTTATCGGTTCTTTAAGAAATATGTTAATCTGATTTCAAACCTTTGTTGTTTCATGAAGGCATCAAGAATTAAATTGTTACAATTCAGAAAATATGTAATTCCTGCAATCCATATTCTTATGTGGATTGTTCTAATATTTATACCCCGTATATTTATACCAAGGCCGGTTGAAATGATACATACAGAAAAAGAATGGGTGTTATGGATTTCTATGATTATTGTTTTCTATACCAACTACTTCATTCTGGTTCCTCATTTTCTTGCAAAAAAGAAAATTTTGCTTTTTTTCTTTTTTGTCCTGGCATCACTTATTTCCGGATTCTTTCTGAATATTTATCTTGAGAATAGATATGGAAAGAGATTCATCACCAGGAACCAGATGCAGCTTTTACCTCCAAGGAATCTTCCCCGTGCCGGTGAACCATTACCTTTTCATATCCCACCGGAAGGATTTAAAGTACGTGAGGGTTTTAGGGGTATAATCTTTATTTCTCTTGTATTAGCAGTAAGCACAAGCCTTAAAATAACCGAACAATGGTATCATGATGAAAAAAAATTCAAAGAAATCCAGAACCAAAAACTTACCGCAGAATTAGCGCTTCTTCGCTCGCAGATCAATCCTCACTTTTTTTTCAATACCCTCAACACCATCTATTCACTTGCCAGTAAAAAATCAGATCTCACAACTGAGGCGATTCTGAAACTTTCCGGTTTAATGCGTTATGTTATATATCATTCTGAAAAACAATTTGTTTATCTGAAAGATGAAATAGAATACATAAAAAACTACCTCGATCTGCAGAGATTAAGGTTTAAGAAAAATGTAGATATTCAGTTAAACATATCAGGGACACTGGCCGATCAGGTAATTGAGCCTATGTTGCTGTTACCATTTATTGAAAATGCATTCAAGCATGGTATAGATTATTCCCGACCTTGCCGGATCAGCATTTCTCTGGAAATTGCTTCTGACCAGTTATCAATGCACATTGAAAATCCACTGATCTTGAAATCAGTGAGGAACGAACCTGAAAAAAAAACAGGAATCGGATTGTCAAATACCATAAAGAGGCTTCAGATGCTTTACCCCGGATGTCATCACCTGGAAATCAGGCCGGAAAATGGAAAATATCTGCTCGATCTGATGATAAAAATGCATAATACAACTCCTTCATAATCCGGAAAAATATGAATTGCCTAATAGTGGACGACGAATCTCCTGCCCAGGACATAATGGAAGAATTTGTCAGCAAGGTACCTTTTCTTAATCTCATAGCCCGTTGCTCCTCCGCATTTGAAGCTATTGAAATTATGGAGAAAAATCAGATTGATCTGATTTTCCTCGATATTCATATGCCAAATGCCAGTGGAATAGAATTTCTGCAGAGTCTCACACATAAGCCATTGTTCATTTTTACCACTGCCTATTCTGAACATGCCCTCGAGGGATTCAATCTGAATGCAGTCGATTACCTCCTTAAGCCCATTCCGTTCGACCGTTTTCTAAAAGCCGTGATGAAGGCCCGGGATCTTTACAGCATCAGGAAAAAGACTAATACATTAACTTTATCTGATCAAAAGGAATTCGTTTTGCAAAAAGAGTTTCTTTTTATACGTTGTGATTATCAGCTTGTGAAAATAAGACTCGATGAAATTCAATATATTGAAGGACTAAAAGATTATGTAAAAATCTACACTTCCAATCCAAAACCCTTCATTACATTGATTTCTTTGAAAACGCTTTCGGAAAAACTTCCGGGAGAAATATTTTTCAGAGTGCATCGTTCTTTTATTATTTCAATTCTGTTCTTACGTACCTTAACCAAAAACAGGATACTCATCGGTTCAAAATGGATTCCCGTAAGTGAAAATTACCGTGATGACTTTTTCAATGGTTTGAAACAGAAGGGCATCATCCCGGAATAAATGAAAGGGAGCATATCAATACGTTATACCCAGCATCTTCAATTCGGTTTCTGATACGGCCGGAATCCTTCCGCTTTTGAGTTTTTGCAGTACGAGACTTCCAACTTTTGCAGCAGAGACACTGTCAGAAAAAGGCAAATTCCCTTGCAGGGCAGGAATAATATTTTGTACAA